>Ga0208973_1000029_pt1 | contig 79003 bp, 63 predicted proteins | sample AOAMet_66_BLW_10_2_FD_188233 | JGI IMG/M metagenome (GOLD analysis project Ga0208973, IMG submission 188233) | Ammonia-oxidizing marine microbial communities from Monterey Bay, California, USA - CAN11_66_BLW_10 (SPAdes) | ecosystem: Environmental > Aquatic > Marine > Intertidal zone | place...
AATTGATCTTTTGGCGGAAAGCGATCTCGCGATAGAGTTCATGCGACTTTGGAATAATCATCAGGAAGAAAATGATCCGATGGGCTCGATTTTAGGAAGAGCTCTGGATCCCGACCCAATGAGCTACATGAGAATTACGGTTCGGCTTGGGTGGGAGGATAGTAAGCGTGATGAGAGATTTTTAAAATTGAAGGAAGTCATTGGCGCAGGCTGGTTTGGCGAGCGAATCATAGAATTGAGGAAAAGCGCGAAAGATACAGCTACCAATGAGCCGTTAAATAACCTCCCCGAATCGTCGGATACCTAACAATCAAATTGAGTTGGTAAATGAGTGAAGCTGATGAGAATAACGTCAACGAGCCAATTCCAGATGGGATGGTCCGAAAGAAGAGACGGGTCCGCAAGAGGCGCTCCTCAACATCCGAGCGCTCCTCTGGCAAAGAAGAAGCCAATAGGCTGTTTGCAAAAGCTAAGGAACTCCTTATCGGAATGCATGATGAGGATGAGGCTTTTGGACCGGTCGATGTAGCGGAGCAACTTAGGCGCCTCAAAAGAAAGAAGGAAGATGACAGACCTTTGGATGACGTCTGGGGGACTAAGAAACGTTCAACGAGTTGGCTTTGGATTGTTCTTGCTGGCATAATAGCCTCGGTGATTGCCGTTGTAGTGGGGCTTTCGATCTGGACGAACCAAGATGTGAACAAAGTGGATCGACCTTCATCTTTTTTTGGGGGGGATGAGAATCTGGAACCTCTCGCAAATGATGCGTTAACCTGGTTCTTTGATGACTCGATTACAATTCTTGACGAGGCTAAGAAGATAATCGGAATGCTCAATCAAAGGGATGAATTAGATTCGATCGATAAAAGATTACGTGAATCTGCTTTCCGGGGTGATGCCACTGTGAACTTCGATGACTGGGGGAGTCCTTTGTTGACCAATGCTCGGTCACAATTCTCTTGGTCGGCCAATCTAGTAAACTCGTCAAATTTAACTGGTTCAAAAGAGAGGGGTTATGTTTCTCTGACTGGAAAGCGTGAAAACGGAAATCCATTCGAAGTGTTTTTTGTCCAAGGAAATGAAAATCAGTTGGTTCTCGATTGGGATGCCAGCATCGGGTGGTCAGAAATGAGCGTAGGTCAGATGGCTAAGAAGTTACCTCAAGATGAAGTTTTTCTCCGCTGTAGAATTGGAAAGAAGCCTGGATATGACCAGAGTTTCGGGCAGGACAATTATTCTGGATATGTCTTAACAGGAGAGGTGCCCGATGAGTTTGTTTTTGCTTATGTCAATTTGGACAGGCCAGGAGGAAAATCAATTGATCGAAATTTTCGACTGCTCCTAAACTACGGGAGTTTTGTTTCCAACGACCCTCCTTTACAGGAACAAAAAGTGTCTCTGCGCCTAAAGTTCGATAGCGAAATTGGGGCGGAGGGACAGTTCGAAATTGTTGAGTATTTGAATGATGGCTGGGTCACTCCTTGAGCGCGTTTTTTACGCCTTCTCTCATTAGCTCAAGAGGGACATCTCGATTCAGCCAATACTCGAGCGATAGAGCTCCTTGGTGAATAAGCAATGAAAGACCATTGGCTACCCGCGCGCCTTGGTCCCGGGAATCTCTGAGGAGTCTAGTGCGCTCCGGATTGTAAATGGTATCGTAGATTAGATGATGAGGTTCTACCCAGTGGGATGGAAAGGGTGACGGATCGGTAGCCTTGAGACCAACCGAGGTTGTGTTGATGATCAATTCGCTGGACCCAATGGCCTGTTCAAGGGAAGGATCAGCGAGGTCGATGATTTCAATCCGGTCCCGCGGACCTTTTAGATCTTCACGATCAATCAATTTTGAGAGTTGCTCTTTCATTGGGTGAAGCTTCTCAAGTGTCCGGTTCGCTAAGATTACTTGTGGACAGTTTTCGATAGCGCATTGAGTCGCGATAGCTCGCCCAGCTCCACCTCCAGCGCCTATAATGATAACTTTCAAATCGCCAAGGTCGACTGAGAATTCCTCGCGAATCGCCCTGGCAAAACCAGGTCCATCGGTGTTGAAGCCGGTACAGCTTCCTTCTTTGTCGAAGACGACGGTGTTAACGGCCCCAATCATTTGGGCGGCGGGATCCACAAGATCGCAAGCTTCAAGAGCTTCGAGTTTATGAGGGACAGTGACATTGATCCCATGGATTCCTGCGTTGCGAAGGTCTTGGAATGCGTTACCCACCTGGTCTGCTTCCACCTCGACGCGGACATAGCGGGCATCTTCTCCCAAATCATCAAGTGCAGGCTGATGAAGTTGCGGGGACAGAGAATGTTCAACTGGGTTGCCGATGACTGCAAAACGCGCGGGCTTCTTGCTGTTTTTATTCAGGGTCGAAAGTTGATCGAGTGTGTAATATTTCATGCGAGAAGATTTATGAATCGTTGAAGTCGGCGAAGACATTCCTTCTTGCCAAGGATCGTAAGAATCGCTTCTAAATCAGGTCCGCCGGATTTACCTGAAAGTGCAATTCTCAACGGAAACATAAGCTGACCTGGTTTTGAGCCGGTTGCCTTAGCTGTTGAAGAAATTGTCTCTTTGGCGAAACTCCAATCTCCAAGGTTCTTAAGATTCTCGGCCAGATTGTTGAGCAAGGATCCCGCGCTTTCATTGCCCTTTACCTTGGTGAGAGCATCTGAGTTGATCGGGAACTCAGAATCGAGATAAAAGGCAACTGCGTCCGGAACTTCGGTGAGTAAGGTCACCTTTTCCTTGACTGAATTTAGCATTTCGGGACTCGCTTGACTTTCACATCGGCTTGCGAATTCCTCAGCCGATAGTTCTAGTATATGTTGTTGGTTGACCCATCGGCATTTATCGGGGTCGAAGCGCGCAGGGGCGCGATTGACCGTATCAAGCGAGAATTTTTGAATCAATTCAGCGGTTGCGAATATTTCGCTCTCATCCTTTGGTGACCATCCGAGTAAAGCCAAGAAATTGACAACTGCCCCGGATAGAAAGCCTTTGCGTGGATAGTCGCCCAAGGCGGCGCCTTCGTCACGTTTTGACATTTTGGAGCCATCACCATTCAGGATGAGTGGGATATGAGCGTATTTTGGAGGGGTTGCCCCGAAAGCCTCGAAAAGTTGAAGGTGCTTCGGTGTGTTCATGAGATGGTCCTCACCGCGAATCGCATGGGTAATTCCCATTGTGAGGTCATCTACCACATTGACGAAGTGAAACACGAAAGATCCGTCCGAACGGCGGATTACCATGTCGGGGGTGTTTGAGTCGTCTCGGTAGTCAATTGTCACCTCGCCGCAAACGAGATCGTTCATAGTGATTAATTTGCGTTCGAAGCGAAAACGCCAAGCACCCTCGTCTTCGTAAACGCAATTCTTCTCAACGAGTTTCTCAAACCATTTGAGGTATATCTCGGAACGTTGGGATTGGTAGTAAGGGCCGCAATCGCCTTCGTTCCCCGGGCCTTCCCAATCGAGTCCCAGCCATTCCATACCCTCAAAAATTGCGGATCTTGCGGCTTCGGTGTTCCGTGTCTCATCGGTGTCCTCAACCCGGAGGACGAAGGTTCCTCCGTGATGCTTGGCGTAGAGCCAATTGAACAACGCGGTTCGAGCACCCCCAACATGGAGGTAGCCAGTAGGCGAGGGGGCAAAACGGGTTCGGACTTGAGTCGACATTAGACCCGCTATAAACTGCCCTGAGGGAACGAGCAACCGGGATCAAAAAGTATTTCGGCCTCTAGTAGAGAGTTTTTCGAGGATTGGGCTTATTTTCCTTCTCGCCCTCCATCTTTGTGAAGTCGCCTTCCTCGCAGCAACGGGCAAAGCCCTCTCCGATCCCCTTTAGGCGATCCCATTGTTCTCGAATCTCCTGGGCTTCATCTAGGGTGATCGAGTTATCGATCGCTGATTGTGAGATCCGGGAAAGGAGGTTTGAAAATTGGGAGACAATCTCGTTGGTAGCTGGAAGAACTTCAAAATTTTGCTGGGAGGAAGTGGATGGGTTACGCACAAAGTAGCCGTTGCAACGCTCGCAAAGCCATTCAATGATCTGTTCTTCTTCAGTGAGGCGGACGATTTCAAGAAGGCGATCAAGCGGATTGCGGGAGCCGCTCCCACTTTCAGACTGTTCTTGGGCCCATTTGTAGACAAGGGAAAGTGAGACACCCAATTCACCAGCGATTTCTTTTGGGCTGCAGTTTTGAAAGGCTTTCTTAAGAATATCGTGACTCTCCATTGTCATGAGACTAGCGAGGAGGGTCTGAGTAGGCAAGTCTACTAACGAGATAGAATGTAGAGCTGGGAGCCGCTCTTAATCATTTGCTGGGGACTTAGGTCCCGTTGGTTGAGTTTATTTAAATCTGTAACGGTTGTTTCGTAACGCTCAGCAATCTCGGAAAAGCGGAGGTTTTCCTCAATGACTACAAGGCGGGGTTTCTTTAGGTCATCTCCTCCTAACTTGCGGTTTTTGATTTCCTTAACTTGACTGGTCTTTAAGTGATCTGAATCGCTTGGTTGGGTCTGCTGAATCTGGCCCGATGGAGTTGCCAATGGCTTCAACTTGGTCCTCGGAATCTTTAGGATAGTTCCAATTTTGAGAATTTGGGGATTCAGGCCCGGATTTGCGCTAAGGAGTTGTTGAAGTGGTATGCCATGGTTGATCGAAATGCGGCCGAGGATATCGCCACTTTTTACGCGATAGGTCCTAGTTGTGGTAGAAGGATTTTGAGCCCCTTTGCGACTCGGAATAGTGATCCCTGCACCGATTGTGAGTCGGTTCGGGTTGATGCCTGGATTGGTCTCAAGAAGAGCGATTACTGATGTCTTGTAACGCCGTGCAATTGACCAATAGGAGTCGCCAGAACGGATTACGTAGGATTCACCGATAGTCTTTGTAGGCTCGGGGGGGGGAGGGTCTAGTTTGTCCCGATCTCCGTTGGTTAACTCTTGTAAAAGAGTTTTGACTTTTGAAATGTCAGACTCGAGGCGATCTAATCGGTCGGAAACAGTTTCCGCTGAAAGCGTGTGGGCTCCCGAAACGAGGATTAAAGGTATTAAAGGTGCCCACACCCCTAAATAGTATACCAGTGGGAAATTTAATTCAACTCTCTTTATCTTCAAAAGAGCGAAAATAAATACATCTTAGTTCTTACTGGGATTCTTCACGCAAATTCTCGCTGCGGGCTGCAATCTCCTCAACATCAGAAATTGAGGTAACCTGTGAAAGTTGTTGGCGAAGAGGCTTGGCACCGGGGAAACCTTTGCAGTAAGTCATCAATCGCGACCGCATGGCCATGAGGGTATGCTTTTCCTCTCCATACCGATCAGATTCCACTGCGAGGCGGCAATGACGAATTACAAAGTTCCAGCGCTCAGCGATACTAGGGCGGGAAGGAAGCTTTCCGTTGGTCAGGAAGCTCTTAGCTTCAGAAAAGATCCAAGGGTTTTGCATTGCAGCTCTTCCAATCATTACTCCCGAAATAGCGGTTGTTTCCTTGCGGTGTTTTAAGTTCTCAGCTGACGTGATGTCCCCATTTCCGATGATCGGAACTCCTGAGGATTGGGCGCATTCGTTTATGACCTCCCAGTCAGCCTCGCCACGATATCCCTGCGAACGGGTGCGACCATGAATTGCGATTGCCTGAATACCACAATCCTCGAGTAAATGGCAGACGTGGGGGGCATTGATGGATTTCTGGTCCCAGCCGATCCTTATTTTTCCGGTGACAGGGACTTGCCCTCCTATTGCTTTGACAATTTTCGCTGCAGTATCTGTCAAAAGCGGACAGTCTTTTAAAAGTGAGGATCCTCCGTTTTTTGAGACTACCTTATTCACTGGGCAGCCAAAATTAAGATCAATGAAATCGGGCTGTTTCCAATCAATGATTTTCTTCGCGGCTTCGCCCATTCGATCGCCATCGGCTCCGAAAAGCTGAACTCCAACGGGGCGCTGCTTGTCAGTAAAAGTAGTGTATTTTCGGGTCCGATGATCCGCTTGTATGATGCCTTCGGCCGAGACGAATTCTGTTATCATAACATCGGCACCCAATTCTTTACAGAGCGTGCGGAAGGTCACATCAGTCACCCCCGCCATGGGTGCGAGATAGATCGGAAATTGATCCTTGAACCAAGGGAGCATTATTCCCCTTTGTCGTTGTTTTTTGTTTCTAATGACTCTTCTTCCTCTTCGTCTTTTGAGCTTGGTTGTATCTTGGTAAGATTTTCTGGGGAGTTTCCATCAGTTGGCTCTATTTTCTCAGTGGTCTCTTCGGCGGCGGTGGCTGAAGGATCTAGAAGTTGACGGACTTCTTCTTGAACTCGATCAACGTCTGTAAGAGAAATTTGGGGGTCCTTGATAATATAGACATCACCGGATTTTCGATGCTCGTAAATCCGCAGGATACCTGACGGAATTTCTTGAGTGTCGGTTTCGCGCAGAAGTTTTTTTCGTTCAAGCATTACGGCTAAAATATATCTAGCGTTCTCCGTATGTTCTTCTTCCTCGTCGACGAGGCGCTTCAGGAGAGTTTCAGGGTCATCCTCAACAACATCCTCTGCTTTTTCTTCGGTAACCGGTGGCTCGTAAGTTGTGAGCCAACATGAAAATGGATTTTCCTCCCCTGCGCGATTTTCCCATGCCTCGATGGTGTAGTCTTTACGAAGATAGCCAGATGATTCGGGATCAGGGAAGATGGCTGCGCGAATTTTTTGTCCTGACTGAAAAGCGTCTCCGCTTTCTACACATTCACGGGCTCGTGATTTGATGCTCCATGGTTCTTTCATGTTGTGGAATTAAACTGGAATGAGGGTTCTTATGGTTTGATAGATTGGGCGTCCGACAAGGCGCCGCTGAATGAGGACGAGTGCCATTGCGGTGGCAAGAATATTAGTGCCCCAAGCGGCCCACAAAGGTGGCATGTATCCGGATTCGCCAAGCGAGAGAAAAACAGTCGATGAAAACATCATGCCAGCACAAATGAAAATAGCGAGCGCGATACCCCCAGCGGCCCCCCGTCGACTGAAGACAATTCCTAGTGGCGCGGCGAGGAGAACAATAGCGAGGCAGATTCCGGGTTGAGCCCAACGATAGTGCCATTGGGTTAGAAATTGCCTTTTGTTTCCCCATTCAGATTCGCGGTTCTGCACTAGCCAACTGTAAAGGCCAGGGATACCTAAATCCTCTGCTTTGAGACCAGGTTTAATGAGTTGCCACGGAGTTTCGTCCCAAGCTTCGATTACATAGGGATCAGGTGATTGAAGTTCACGCTTTGGGTCAATTGGGGATTCTTTGGTATCAAGCCGATTAGTGAGGTCCCACTTTGAGATTCCGTGAAAGGTCCAGTTGTTATTATGGCGGTCCCATTCCGCTCGCTCTGCCCGGAGGCGCCATTCAGGTGAGCCATTTTTGGAAAAGGAACGGACAATGATGTTTTTAAGTGGTTCTCCTTGATGGTAGTCATAGGGAAATCCTCCAATAAACCAGAGTCGGCGATTGTCTTCAGTGAAATAAACTACATTGCGAGCCCGGCTGAGTGATCCCATTTTGGCTTCTTCGAGAAGGGCGTCATGATAAGCGGCGGCTGCTGGTGCCCAACGATAATTGAAACCGAGGCAAACCAAGCCCACCATAAAGCCCATTGTGATGAGTGGCGCGATGAGTCTGGCCACACCTCGCCCGGTTTGAATAATGGAAACAATCTCTTGGCCGCGAGAAAGTTTTCCTAGTGAGTAAAGCATGGCGAGAAGTAGCCCGAATGGAGCGAAGTCGACAAAGAATTTTGGAAATGCAGCTCCATAATACATTCCCATGAAGTGAAGGGTGTTACCGCTTCCCCGGAAGTCCGAGATGTTCTCAGTAAGGTCACCAATTAACCAAATTGAAAAAAGTGCTGTAAAGCAGAGGCTGAACGCACCCATAAAAGCGCGGATAAGATAGCGATCGAGTGAACCAGCCAAACCGTAGTAGAGTGCAGCTAATGCTGGAATGAGGCATAGGGCGCAGAGGACTGCTGGCCGCAAAAGATGGGCCGTTTTATCATCATCTGGGAATCCAACAAGGTGATCGCTTACGAGCGTGGCTTCCCGAGAGGCAAGCAGCACAGAAAGGCTAATGCCGATAATGGTTAGGATGAGGGCCGGGAGGAAGCGACGCATGAATCAAAATGTGGTATGACAGGAAGGCTAGCGTGAAGGCTGGGAGAAGGAAACACGGCATTGCCAAAATAGCGACCTTTTGAGAGTTATTCACATTTGAATGGCTCAGCTGTCTGCAAAAGATTCCCTCTGCGAAACGATAATTCCACCGAGTTTTGAGCGCGCTTCTGCCATGCAAGTTGGCGGACATAAAGTCGAATTTCAATGATCAAGCTTAAGATGAGTTCAGGATCTACGAGCAGAATAAATCGGATGGACAGCACGGATCTATTAGGTTGTGGGATTGTCCTTTTATAGGGTCTGTCGACAACAAATTCTCTTCCTTCTTGGAGTTGTGACTTGGAAGTTCTACCCTCCTAGAGTGAAAGTTAAACCTCATTGGCAGATTCTTATTTCTTTGATTCTGGCCACGATTACCGGGCTCATTTTTCGGAACCTTGCGGCTAATGGAGGTGGGGGTGAGCATTTTGTTAATGGCGCCGTTTCGTTCTCGGCTGATGTAGGGAAGTTGTTCCTGAATCTTCTCAAAATGATCATTGTTCCTTTGGTCGTCTCTTCCGTGATTTCTGGGATCACTAGCCTCCATGGCATGGAGGGCTTTGGTCGTCTATTAGGAAAAACGGCAGGATTTTATGCTCTGACTAGCCTGTTGGCGATTTGCCTAGGATTGATTTTGGTAAACGTGATTCAGCCGGGACTCAGTAATGGTCGTCCTAATGAGGACATCCGCTTAGCATTTGAGGACCACAAGGAAAATGTTGCTGGCGAGGCTGCTCTCGAAAAAGTGCAGGCGGCAAAAGGAATGGGAGAAGAGCAAGGTGGTATCGCGAAACAGCTCACAGGTTTTTTTGTTCGTATGGTTCCAACAAATGTATTCGCGGCTGCTATGAATAATGGGCAGATGCTCGGCTTGATCTTTTTTAGTCTTCTTTTTGCGATTGCTATGACGCGTCTTCCGCTGCAGCAGGTTTCACCGATGCGAGATATTTTTGTCTCATTGAATGATGTCATGATTGTTTTAACTCAATGGATTATGGCTTTGGCTCCTATTGGTGTCTTTGCACTTCTTCTTCCTGTTGTGTTTAAAACGGGAGGTGCACTTTATGGGGCTTTGTTTAAGTATTTTGTGACCGTTTTACTAGCGCTTGGGATCCATCTTTTCGTAATCATGCCGCTGGTCATTAAGATTTTGGCGGGCGTGAACCCCTTGGATCATTTTAGAGCGATGCGAACGGCACTTTTGACTGCCTTTTCGACAGCTTCATCTTCAGCTACTCTTCCTGTTACAATGAGGTGTATTCAAGAAAATGCTGGAGTTTCAAAGTCGACTGCGAGTTTTACGCTCCCCCTTGGAGCCACTGTCAATATGGACGGAACAGCACTCTACGAATGTGTTGCGGTGATTTTTGTTGCGCAAGTGATGGGGTTTGATCTGTCTATCGCGGCGCAGTTTATGGTGGTTGTCAGCGCTTTGCTTACCAGTGTCGGGGTCGCTGGAATACCTTCGGCCTCCTTGGTGGCGATTATGATTATTCTTACCAGTTCTAAAATCCCGGGAGCTGAAACGGCGGTAGTCGCTTTACTGGCGGTTGATCGCCTGCTTGATATGACCCGGACTGCTGTGAACGTCTTTGGGGACAGCTGCGCGGCTCTCGTGATTGCTAAGAGTGAGGGTGAAAAAGTTCTTGAGGGATGATTTTTTAACGGTGCCTTCTTACTCAAAGAGCGTTAGGTTTTTCGCAGATGACCAGAGAAGAGATTGAAGATCATGTTTACAAAATGGGAGGCAAGGCTCGGGTGGCAGCCCTCGCGTTAGCTATTCTTTCGGACAAGAAAAAGAATGAAATTCTTAGAGCGATGGCTGCTGGTATTCGCTCAGCAGCTTCTGAGATTCTTGTGGCGAATGCCAAGGATATCGCTGCTGGCAAGGAGCGTGGCTTGACATTGGCTATGTTAGATCGGCTCCGGCTTGACGTAGATCGATTAGAGGCAGTAGCTCGCGGTGTCGAAAAAGTGGCAACATTGCCTGACCCAGTGGGTGAGATTTTGGATGAATGGGATCGACCTAATGGGATTCGAATTCAGCAACTTCGTGTTCCGATTGGTGTGATTGGAATCATTTATGAGAGTAGGCCAAACGTGACGAGTGATGCTGCCGTTCTTTGTTTGAAATCGGGGAATGCCACCATCTTACGAGGCGGTTCCGAGGCTATTCATTCGAATCGTGCATTGGCAGATGCCTTGCAATCGGGTGGCGAAAATGAAGGTCTTCCGGAAGGTTCGATTCAGCTCATTCCTTTCACGGATCGAGATAGCGTGACAGTAATGGCGGGGATGGATAGGTATTTAGATTTAATTATCCCCAGAGGCGGGAAGGGTTTGATCGAGACTGTCGTTTCCCTTGCTCGCATGCCCGTGATTAAGCACTACGATGGAATTTGCCACGCTTATATCCATTCGGACGCTGATCTCGAAATGGCGGTGAAAATCGTTGTTGATTCCAAGACGCAGAAGCCAAGCGTTTGTAATGCGCTTGAGACTCTTTTGGTTGATGAGGCAATTGCATCAGAATTTCTTCCTAGGGTGGCTGCTGCTTTGACGGAGAGAAATGTTGAGTTGCGGGGCGATGAAGCCACTTGTGCTATTATCGATGCTAAGGTCGCTACTGAGGAAGATTGGAGGACAGAGTATTTGGATTATATTTTAGCGGTAAAGGTTGTCTCATCGATGGATGCTTCTATTGATCATATTAACAAATACAGTTCTCAGCACACTGAGGTAATTGTTACGCAGAATGAGGCGATTGCGGAGGCCTTTCTCTGTCGGATTGATTCAGCTTGCGTCTTTCATAATGTTTCCACGAGATATAGTGATGGCGAAGAATTTGGTTTTGGCGCGGAGATTGGAATTTCGACCGACAAGCTCCACGCTCGTGGACCGATGGGGTTGCGTGAATTGACTTCGTATCAGTATCGCGTCCGAGGGGAAGGGCAATTGAAAGGATCTGTTTGAGGGTTCGAGGTGCTCGCCTCTTCCTTTTAGGGGTTTTCTCTTTTCTCTGAAGAGGGAAGGGAATGGTGTTAAGAGATGATTAGAGCGACTGAGATGGGCCAAAAGAAGCCCGCGTCAACTGATGCGGGCTTCTTAAAGTTTTTGAGGTGGAGATTCTAGGCCATCGATTCTATAAGCTTTTCAAGCTTCACGATATCGGCAGAAAAGGCCCGGATACCTTGAGCCGTTTTTTCAGTAGCCATTGCGTCTTCATTAAATTCGAAACGGAAGGCTTTTTCATCGAGAGAGATCTTCGCCAGATTGCATTCTGGAGATTCCTCGTTGAGCTTCTGTTCGAGAGGGCCATCAGTGTTCTGGAGCTCTTCAAGAAGGCCGGGAGAAATTGTGAGAAGGTCGCAACCGGTCAGTGATGTGATCTGTCCGACGTTACGGAAAGACGCGCCCATGACCTCGGTTTTGTAGCCATACTTTTTGTAGTAGTTGTAGATCTTACTAACGGACTGCACTCCAGGATCGTCATCTCCAGAGTATTCTTCGCCGTTTTCCTTTTTGAACCAATCGTAGATACGTCCGACAAATGGTGAAATAAGCTGAACCCCTGCTTCGGCGCAGGCAACCGCTTGAGCAAAGGCAAAGAGAAGAGTGAGGTTACAGTGAATGCCTTCTTTCTCTAGTTCCTCTGCTGCCTTGATTCCCTCCCATGTTGAAGCGATCTTGATTAAAACACGATCACGAGAGATGCCTTCTGCCTCGTAAGCTGCGATGAGTTGCTTCGCTTTGGCGATGGTCGCCTTCTTGTCGAACGAGAGACGTGCGTCTACTTCGGTGGAAACGCGGCCAGGGACGATCTTGAGGATTTCTAGGCCAAAAAGAATAAGGACTCGATCCATGATTGCTTCGATCAAGGCGTCCCCAGAGAGTTCAGAACCTTTATTTTCAGCAACTGCCTTTTCGACAAGAGATTTGTATTCAGGTTTACTGGCTGCTTGAAGGATCAGGGACGGATTAGTTGTTGCGTCTTGAGGTTGGTATTCCTGCATCGAGGCGAAATCACCCGTATCAGCAACAACGACCGTAAATTGTTTCAGGCTGTCAAGTTGAGATGGCATAGCGGGATTGAAATGCCCCCGGAGGAGAAAGGAAGCAAGACTTTCTTGCCTGATGGCATGTTGATCCCGGAATCCGAAGCATCTAGATTATCGGAGGCAACCGGGAAATTTCTTTGTGAAAAAATGGACGGGCTCGAAATGAAAATCTTCTCGGAAGATAAGCTCGCTGCAGTTTGAATTAGTCTTGTTTAGCTCCAGAAAATCAGAGGTTGAGGTGTCTACTAGAGAATGAAATGAGTCAAAAGTGTGCTCATTAAGGTGAGAGCCCGGGAGGGGCTTGGCCGGTATTTCTTGGTCGGGATTACGAGCTCTCAAGACACAAAAGAAATGCTTGGGGGTTGAAAAGGTGTTCGGGGTGTGGGAAAAAGCGCCGTGAATAACCCATTTCGCGAGGATTTAGTGTCCCGCAATCTTGCCGAGGCATGTAGTGTTGTCATTTTTGGAGCCACGGGTGATTTGACCCATCGCAAACTAATTCCCGCACTTTACAATTTGGCGATTGATGGGGAGCTGCCCGCGGGGGTTAGGATTCTCGGATTTGCCCGTCGAGATTGGTCTAATGAGTTTTTTCGTGAGGGGCTTGAAACGTTAAATCGTCAGGTTTCCCGCACGGGACACGATGAAGAGATTTGGGAAAGTTTAGCGGCAAATATCGAATACCATAAAAGCGAGTTTCAAGACAAGGGCGGCTACAACAGGCTTTCTGATCGCCTTGATGAGATTGACCGTGAACGTGGAGGGAAGGGGAATCGACTTTTCTATATTGCAAGTGCGCCCGAGTATTTTGACGACATTCTCTTGAATCTTAAAGAGGCAGGCTTGAGCCAAGAGCGCCCAGATTGTGATGGTTGCTGGTCACGTGTGATTGTTGAGAAGCCCTTCGGGACGACCCTGGGAACTGCCCAACATCTCAACGAAGTTGTGAATGGGACTTTTGAGGAGAAGGATACCTACCGAATCGATCACTATCTAGGTAAAGAGACTGCTCAAAATATTATGGTCCTTCGTTTTGCTAATGCGATTTTTGAACCAATGTGGAATAAGGAGCATATTGATCACATTCAAATTACTTGTGCTGAGCACCTCGGAATGGAGGGAGGACGAGGGGGATACTACGATGAGGCCGGAGCCTTGCGGGATATGGTTCAAAATCATCTTTTACAGCTTCTGAGTTTGGTCGCTATGGAGCCTCCAACCGATTTGACGGCGGATGGAGTTCGCGACGAAAAGGTGAAGGTGATTCGCTCGCTGAGACAGTGGGATACCCCGGAACTTGTCGCGGAGAATGTTGTTCGTGGTCAATATGTTGCTGGGAATATTAATGGCAAGGAAGTGCCCGGGTATCGCGATGAAGACCGAGTGAAATCTGACTCGGAGACCGAAGCATACGTTGCGCTACGGTGCATGGTCGACACTTGGCGATGGAGCGGGGTGCCTTTCTATGTCCGCGTGGGAAAGCGCCTTCCTAAAAAAGCGACTGAGATTTCAGTTCACTTCAAAGAGACTCCTAGTGTGCTTTTTAACGCGATGCCTGGCGGAGTGCCGACAGGTAATGTTCTTGTGATTCGGATCCAGCCGGATGAAGGGATTTCACTTATGATGAACTCAAAGCTTCCAGGCACGACTTTACGTATGGAGCCTGTGAAAATGGACTTTCACTACGCTAGTAGCTTCGGTAAGAGTAGTCCTGAAGCTTATGAACGTCTCCTTCTTGACGCCATGGCGGGCGATGCAACTTTGTTTGCGCGCCGTGATGAAGTGGAGGAGGCATGGCGTTTTATTGACAAAATTCATAAGGCTTGGACCGACCACAGTGAGAAACTGCCGATCGCGCAATTTCCCGCTGGATCGTGGGGGCCGTGGGAGGCCGATGAATTGCTCGCAAAGGATGGGCGCACTTGGAGGAGACTCTAAAAATGAGTATGTTGAATTCTTCAGAAAATCTCGGGATACCGGTCGAGGTTGGCGCGATCGACGGTGAACTTAAAAAACTATGGGAGGCTGACGAGGCGAGCACGAATGCGTCGTTGATGAATTTTCTAGTATATACTGAAGATCCTTCAAGGTTGCAGGAGAACTCGCAAACGATCCAAGAGCTCACCCGAGAAAATGCATGTCGGGCAGTTTTAATTGCGATGAATCGCAAGGCGACCGATGTGAAGGTGGAATCTTGGATTACAGCCCATTGTCATCTCGCGCATGGCAAAAAGTCGATCTGCTCCGAACAGGTTTCGTTTTTGCTTCATGGTAAGTCGCTCGGGCGACTTCGAAATACTGTTTTTGCACATTTAAATAGCGATCTTCCTTTAGTTTTTTGGTGGCAGGGCGAATTTAGTGAGCTTTTCGAAGAACGTCTCTACCGGCTTTTGGATCGGTTGATTTTTGACAGCTCTGACTGGGCTGATCCAAAGAGAGGGTTCAGGCGGCTTCTAAAGGCTCGCTCGGACACCAAGGGTGGGATGGTGACGCAAGATCTGTCGTGGACAAGAAGCTATTATTATCGCCTGGCGGTCGCCCGGCTATTCGATGATCCTATGGCTCATAGGGCCTTCCCTGAAATTGAAAAAGTGAGAGTTAAAGCTCAGTCGAAACATCGTATCGCAGCCCTCCTGATGTTGGCCTGGGTGGTTACGCGTTCTGGCTGGTCGGTTCAATATCAAGAGACTGGTCGGGTGATCTTGGAATCCCGCGAAGGCAGGGAGGTTGTCGTTGAGCTGATTTGGGATGACGAGGGAGCTCCGATTTCGGAATTGGAGATAAGCGCGCCAAATTTCAAAGCGAGGATCAGTCGTGAGGCCGGAAATTCTCACCTTTGCCAATCGATTCGCGCCGAGAGCCACAGCGTCGATTTTAGTGGGCCAGCTGATTACGATGATTCAGCAGGTTTGGTCGCAAGCCAGTTGTCGCGTGGTGGCAAGAATTCACTCTTCTTAAATGTACTGCCTCAATTCATGGAGCTACTCGAAGGAGGGAGGTGAAAAAATGGGGCCTACAGAGTCATTTTATATTGCCAAGCCTCTCGGTCCGTTTTATCACCCGCCCGCAACAAAGATTGTTTGGCTCATTAGCTCAGTTGGTAGAGCAGAGGATTGAAAATCCTTGTGTCCCTGGTTCGATTCCGGGATGAGCCACCACTCTCATGAACTGCTCAAGAGTTCAAAGACGCTCAATTTGTTAGATTTGAATTTTGGGCTGAGGTGAAGTGCGAACCCTCGCTGTATGGTGTTGTTCTTCTGTTGGCTGCGGCGTTCGCGGGGGCGATTGCCTAATTTTTGGTATTTAAATCTGTTGTGGGTTAACGATCTTACCCTGGGTTATTTGCTGATCCAAAGGGGTTACGTCAGCCAGCCATCTGTGACGATTCATTGATTTGGCCTTAAATCCTTCTCTAAGGAAAAGTGGCCCAGATTGATTTTAAATAAGGAGTGTCGGTGAAGTCCTCTGGCATCGGGTTGATCTGAAGGTCAGCTCCTTTGATTTGCTTCATAAAATCACTCACACTGATGCCCCGAAAATTGGTGCAAGCTAAGATTTTTCCTCCCGGAGCGAGGCAGGCGGAAGCGAGTTTGAAGAGTTGATTGTAATCTTTTTCAACACGAAAAACCTTGCCTTTGTCGTCGCGTGAGAAAGTGGGTGGATCGAGAATGATATAGTCAAAAAAGCGGCTTTGTTTAGCGAAGCGGCGGAGCCAGTGAAAGGTGTCTCCTTTGCAAAAGTAGTGATTTGTGGGATCGATACCGTTGAGGAGAAAGTTCTCGCGAGTCCAGTCGAGGTAAACTTGTGAAAGGTCGAGAGAAGAGGTGACTGCTCCAGCAGTAGCTGCGGCGATCGAGAAGAATCCAGTGTAAGCAAATGTGTTCAAAACGGTTTGTCCTGGTTTGACCATTTTTCTTAATGCCTCGCGGTTGTTTCTTTGATCGATAAAGATCCCTTGGGAGTAGCCGGACTTGAAGGAAAGACGGCATTTAAGCCCGTTTTCGAGACCGGTGAAGAACTCGGGGAGTTCTTCACCGCATAGATGGACAGGTGATTCCTTTTGGTGTTGGTCTAGTCTTTTCCAGTAGAGGGGCTTTTCGTAGCTAGCGAGAATGTCATGAATTTCCCTTCTCAAATTAGATCCAGTAGTTGAAATGAGCCAGCCTTTGCCATACTGCTCGAGAATGTGACCATTGAGCTTATCGCCTTGGCTATCAATCAGGCGGATTAGATTTGTTTCTCCATTTTGTAGGCTTTCACGCTTTTTGAGAGAGCGTGAGATGATTTCATGAAGGCGAGGGTTGGACATTGCGCGGGGCCGTTCTAGCATTGCCAGCGAAATGAGCGAATGGAAATCCCTTCTTGATGATGCTATAAGCCGTGGTGATGTCTCTATGGAGGCTGGGGCCAATATCGATCTCTATCTTGAAGGCTCGAATTCTCAGGTGGGTCCAGCTGCCATCTTGGAGCTGCTCAAATCCTGTGAATGGCAGGAAATCGATGATCGATTCTTTAAAACAATGGCCTTCGGGACTGGTGGTCTGCGCGGTCGGACGATCGGGAAGATTGTCACCCAGGCTGAGCGAGGGGTGGGCGGGCCGCTTGATCGACCAGAGCATCCTTGTGTCGGAACGGCTTCAATGAACTTTTTCAATCTCAAGCGCGCTATGATTGGGCTGGTGAGATATGTGAAGAAGTCTTTTTCTGGGGAAGGGCGTCCGTCGCTGGTAATCGGCCACGATACCCGGCACTTCTCTCGTGATTTCGCAGAAACCTGCGCTAACGTTGCGACTGATTTAGGGTGTGATGCTTATCTTTTTGAGGCGGAGCGTGCTACGCCTGAAATTTCCTTTGCAGTTCGTTACTTGCGGGCCGATTCCGGTGTCTGTCTTACGGCAAGTCATAACCCATCGCATGATAATGGCTTTAAAGCCTACATCGATGATGGCGGGCAGTTGGTCGAGCCCCATGCGGCTGGGGTAATTAATGAGGTCAACGCATTGGAAAGTGAAAATTATGAAGTTCTTCCTGAAGATGAAAGAGGTCAATTGACCATTCTTGGGGCCGAGATGGATCGGACCTATATGGATAAGTTGAAGACGGTGCTCTTACGTCCTGATTTGCTTGAGGCGAGAAAGGCCAAGGTTGTCTATACTAACCTTCATGGAACTGGAGGGCTGATCATCGTGCCGATGCTGCGCGAGCTTGGGTTTGAGGTCGTCACCGTGCCTGAGCAGGATGGGCCAGACGGAAGGTTTCCAACAGTCGAATCTCCGAATCCTGAGAATGCTCCAGCTCTGGCGAAGGGGATTGCGTTGGCCGAGGAAGTGGGTGCGGATGCGGTCATCGCAACTGATCCAGATTGTGATCGTATGGGTGTAGCGATCCGAAATGATGTGGGTGAAATGGAGTTATTAACAGGAAATCAGATCGGTTCCTTACTGGGCTGGTATCGTATCAAGACGATGTTCGATCTTGGTTGGATCACTGAGAGTAACCGTAGTCGGGCAGTTTTGGTTAAAACGTTGGTAACAACTGAATTGCAACGTTCTATCGCTGAAAAATATGGAATTAACGTAATAGACACATTAACTGGCTTTAAGTATATAGGAGAGAAACTTAAGAAGTATGAGGACGCGATTCCAAATGAAAAGAAAGGTGATTATCGGAACTTGACCGAAGAAGAGAGTCGGAAGCTTCGGCTGGAGTATTCGAAGTTTTTCGTTTTCGGTGGAGAAGAAAGCTATGGCTACCTTGGAAGTGATTTTGTTCGGGATAAGGATGGGAATGCCTCAGCCGTAATGTTTGCTGAGTTGGCGGCTTACGCTATGAGCGAGGGCACTACGATTGCTGGGCTTCGTGATCGAATCTGGGGTGAATACGGAGTTCATCTGGAGGAGGGAAAATCGCTTGTGATGGAGGGGGGAGAGGGGGCGCGAAAGATCGCTGCCTTGGTGAAATCTTATAGTGTGGATCCTCCGGATATAGTGGACGGTTCGGATGCCATTGCGGTAAGAGACTACGCAAGAGGAGGATTCTATGATCAAGAGGGGGATGAGCTTCCCGAAACCTCGATGCTTTTTGTGGATTTGGCAGATGGGCGGCGATTTGCGGTCCGTCCTTCTGGGACCGAACCGAAAATAAAATATTACCTTTTTGGGAAGGGTGAAAATAAAGATGGGGTTCAGAAGTCGTTGGATGCACTTTGGGGAGCCTTGGAGGAAGATGCATATCAGCGTATGGAATGATGGTCCGTTTTTTAAGAATCTTGGCAGCGATTTTAAGCGGGATAGCCCTCGCTTTTAGCTTTGCGCCATTTGATGAGGCTTGGATAGTGTGGGGGTGGATGTGGCTGTTGCTTCCCTTGCTTTGGACAGTGCCAGGTAAGGGGCGTTGTCTTAAAGGTTTTGGATTGGGATGGCTAGCTGGCATGGGGTTCTGGGTGATCAATCTTAAGTGGCTTGGGACAGTGACTTGGCCAGGGGCTCTGGCCTTGTCAGCTTATCTTTCCGCTTACTTTGGCTTATTTGGGGCCTTTGCCGCAGGTCCCGTTAATCCTTGTCGGGTGAAGTATGAGAGGGCAAAGATGGTTCGTGATCGGGCGCGCCAAACTTTGCGTAGCCTTGGTTATGCCACTTTGCTTGGAGGGTTTTGGTGTGGACTTGAGTGGGTGCGTGGTTGGCTCATGACGGGCTTTGGTTGGAATGGCTTGGGCGTGACGTTTGCCAAAAATCTAATTTTGGCGCAGAACGCTGAATATGTTGGGGTGATCGGCCTTTCGTTTCTGCCGGTCTTTTTTAGCGCAGTTGCGGTGCAGACGGTGCGGCGTTTTTACCAACAGTTTCGAGCAAATGAGTTGAGGATTCTTCATTGGGATTTCGCGACCGCGCTGCTGGTAATTATGTTGGCGTTTACTTGGGGAACCATTCGGCTTTCTTCGGTCACAAATGAGCCAAAGATTGAAGGTCGGGTTCTGATGGTGCAACAGGATATTCCCCAGTTTGCCGACAAGATTTTATGGGAGCCCTCAAAAATCGTAGGAGGTTTTGAGGAATTAACGGCAGAGGGTATGGAGGAGGTTTTCCGCGAAGCTGCAAAAGCTGCGCGCGGGGTAGAATCAGAAGAGGAGATCGTCGGGATCAGGATGCCTGATCTTGTGATTTGGCCGGAAGCTTGTTTGCCCGCCTTTCTTCATGGAGAGGAAAACGGCTCAATTGTAGGAGGGCCGGAAGTTGAGAGTGTTTTTGAATATATTCACAGTTTAGGAGATTTCACCTTCGTGCTTGGGATGAACGAAGCGCGAGGTGAAACCGTAGTTGATCCAGAGGTGGATGTCTTCAACTCCCTAATCGTGGATGATGGGAAAGGAGTAAGACAGACTTACCAGAAGAACCATTTAGTCATTCTTGGTGAGTTTATCCCAGATTTACCATTTCTGCATGACCTATATTTTCGAACAACGGGTGTGGAATTTGGGAAAGGACTGAGCCGTGGTGGTGTTTTTGAACCTTTGGAGGCCGAAATTGGTGGGCAACCGATTGGTGTAATTCCTTCGGTCTGCTTCGAAGATACTGTGCCTCGATTGACCCGAAAGTTTGTGCGTAATGGGCCCCAGCTTTTGGTGAATGTCACGAATGACGGGTGGTTTCAGGAAAGCGAAGGGTCTGTGCAACATTTCCGGAATGCCTTGTTTCGGAGTATCGAATTACGACGACCGACGGTTCGATGTGCTAACCGTGGTGTTACCGGGGTTGTTACCTTAGCTGGCTCGCTGGTCGATCCCTATTCTAAGAAGACGCGCCACCTTGTGAATGAGAATGGAAGTTACTTCCATCGCGGATACTTATTAGCCACCGTTTATATTCCTTCAGAAGGTGAGATTACGCTTTACGCAGCTTTTGGTGATTGGTTTGCAGTAAGCGGCTTGATCGCAGGCTTCTTTTGGGTTTTTTTGATTTTGCTTTCCAAGAAGACGAAAAGACGGGAAGGCTGAGTCACTCGGCGCAGAGCAAGCTCTAGACTAAACCAACGCACGCATACTTTGACTTAAGGGAAAAGAATAGCGCTACAGTTGTCGCAGTAGGCAATGGCAGCTCCGGACTGTGCAAGAGCGTAGGTTGCAGGCGTGACCTGAACGTGGCAGGAGGTGCAGCTCCGCTCACTAGTGACCCGAACAACAGCTTGGCTTTCTCTTTTGTTATAAAGCCGATTATAGGTATCGAGAAGATCTTCGTCATCGACCTGCGTGACGAGGTCTTCGCGAGTGGTGTTGGTTTCTGTTAGCCCAGCTTTGCGGTCATCAAGGCGCGCTTGAAGTTCCGCGATTTCTTCATCCACTAATCCTTGAGTCTTGGCTAGCTTTTGCTCGGCGTCAGTGATCCTCGATCGGAGATCATCGGCTGTCTCCATTAGCTCAAGCTCACGGGTCTCAAGCTCGTCGACTTCGTTTTCGTAACGAACCACTTCTTCGCCTAGCTTAGTATATTCGTCATTTTTCTTTGTCTCAAATTGTTGGTTCTTGAGGCGATCAATTGTGTTTTTTCGGGTGCCGACATCGAGTTCGACATTCTTAATTTCGATTTCGTTGGCTTGGAAATTCGATTTCGCGGTGGCTAGGGCTTGAGTGTCATTGGCGAGGCGATCCTTGGCGGCTTCCTGCAATTGGGGGATTCGAACGAGCTCCGCTTCCAGTGCTTGGATTTTTTGATCGGTGTTCTGAAGGGCGAGCAATTGCTTCACGTCATCACGCATGGCAATGAAGTAACGTTTTCGCGGTTGCGGGGGAAGAGGAAAGGAAGATCTTCAGTGTTTCTGTCGCGGGGAGGAGCCCCTCGGGCAGAGGTGGAAGGTGATAATTATCAACACTAGGGGGGAGAGGAGCATCCATTTTCCTGCTAGGACTGATCCTCCGATCACGCAAATGAGGATAAAAGGTTCGCTCCATATCCTTCGGATATGGAGAAGCGAAACGAGAGTCAGGAGTAAGGCAAGTTCGAAAGGTAATGACCAGCGTTTGTAGGTGAGTTTGTGAACGGCTTTTTGGGAGAGGGCCTGTCGAATTTGACCTTCTAGGCCGTAGGTTGACTTTGGGGCGCTGGAAGGAGTGATGATTTTATAGGTTTCAGCTTGTTCAGGGTAGATTTGAAGAGTTGAAGCGGATTTTTGCTCTTGCTCATTGCTTGGAAGAGCAGCTCGGCCTTTTTGGTCTAGCTTTAAAATAACACTTTCGCTTCCCAGGCGAAGGTAGCCGTCCTTTTCTAAAATAAGGTCTCCAGATTTTAGACGTTGAGATTTTAGAATACTAGCAAGAGTGAGAGTCGGTAGAATCTGATTGTCCCAGCGAACGAGCATTGGAACGAGTTTTTGATCTCCGTCAGATTCTAATTTCAGGCCCCTTATTTCGGAGATTCCAAAAGAACTAGAGTTAATCGAAGAAGGACGCCGGATGTGGTCAATTTTGGGAAGATCAAATCCAGCGGGAATTTTGAGTGGGATAATAGAGGGTTTGAGGTATTCCGGGAGCGGGGCTTCAGAGTTGATAAATTCTGCTTGAAGACCAATTACCAAGGAGGGGGTTTCGTCAACTTGTCCTTGTAAGGCAAGAATGGCTAGCTCTGATGCATCGTCCCAGGAGAGAGACGAGGTAATGACGGTAAGGCGATCGTCATCAAGTCGTGTTTGAGCGAGAAATTGTGCCCATTCGATGGAGCTGCCTCCGTCGGATCCCATGATATCTAAAGATTCCTTGTCGAGTAAGTAGCTCTTAATGTTAAGGTTAGCTTCAGGATCGGGCGTGAAGTCTAGGCAGGTCAGTTGAAATTTCTTAGACTCACTCCGGTCCACAAATGAATAATCTTTTTGAAAGCGCTCGGGAAAGAGGAAGGAGGACAGTTCAATGCGGACAAGGGGGGCGATTTCCGGCAATTTGGTCAGCAATCCTCCGCCTGCGATAAGCGGAAGAAGAAATGACAGAGAAGGCCGCAGAGATGGCATAGGTAGGGCAGTGACTTAGCACGATTATTACTTCTAGTCGAGGAAAGGACCCAGCGCGTCTTCCAATGGGGTGTCATCGATAACCTCTTTGAGGAAGCCAACGGCAGCAGGAATTTGAGCAAGATACCATTTGTCATTCTCGTTGTGGCCAATGTTGGAAAAGGCTCCTAGCGCCTGCATAAGCCTCTGGGCTGCACAGTCTTTAAGAATAGGTTCAATAGGCTCTTCCTCGCAAACCTCTTCCCAGAGCTCGAGAAGCTTTCGACGATCCTCGGGTGAGTGATTCATGTAGGGGTCGTAAAGCAGCGAGGCGAGGTCATATTCCTGACGTCCCATGCGTAGCCCCTGAAAATCGATTAGGTAGGTGGTTCCGCTATTAAGCATGAGATTTTGGGACTGAAAATCGCGATGTACCATGTGAGGTGCTGTAGCGCCGATCCGTTTGGCGAGACCTTGGAGGATCGGGTTTTCAGAAAGAGCCGACGAATCCTTGCCGAGGTGAGTTTCGATAAAGTGCTCGAAGAAATATTCCTGCTCCCAACGATACAGGGGCTCATCGAAGATAGGTTGCAGATCAAAGTCTTTGGGTGGGCGAGTGTAGAGAAGCTTGTCGAGTTGTTCGAAAGCGGAGCGGTAGTAGGGTTCACGCTCCTCGAATGGAGCATCTTTAAGGCTGAGGAGATCCTGATCGCCTAGATCCTCAATGAGCGCTACTTGGCGTCGGGTGTTATCGTAAAGGACATCCGGAATATTTAGGCCAGCCTCCTTCAGGAATTCAGCAACAGGTAGAAAGTTGGCATTATCTGATCGTTCGAGAGTATAGTGAATGCCAATAAAACTGGGGTAGTCGTCCGGACTGATTCGAATGATGGTCCGCCCCGAAGCGCCCTTTTGGATCGGCTCCATGAGGACGCGGTGGGTTGGCGCGAGATCTAGGTGGGCTCGAACGGCGGTAAGCAGGGTGTCGGCAGGCATCTTTAGTAAGGCGAAATTTTAGAGATCGGCGCTCTTATGCACGCCCGATGTTGGGGAATTGCTGTGAACGATGCAATTTGTCAATTCCGCATCCTGCAAAACATGAGTATCCGGCCAGAGGATGCTGTCCTTGATGATGGAACCTGACTCAACAATGGCATTCTGAGCGACCCATGAATTTTGAATGTTAGCTGTCTCAGATATGCGAGCCTCTCTCGATACTTTGGGCGGAATGGCAAGACTTGCTTTCAGATATGTTTCACGCGTCCCGAGGTCCAGCCACTTTGGATGGCCCTTAACGTGATATGCTCCCAGTTCGCCTTGTTTGATCAGTTCTACGAAGGCTGGAATAATAGAAATCTTTTCGTTTGGCGGAATTAGTTCGAGGATCTCGGGGTCGATCACGTAAATCCCCGTAAACTGATGTGTTCCTTGCTGTTGATGAATTAAGCCACGGACATCTGTCACACGGTGACCATCTACGGTTATTCGCAAATCTGGTCCATGATTTTGCACTGCCAAAGTTGCGGTGTTGTTAGAGGCCATATGGCCTGTCATGAGGCGATCAATCGGGAAATCGGTGATAATATCACCATTGTAGACCAAGACAGGGTCATCCTTGATCCAATCGGTGATATTTTTAATTCCACCGCCAGTTTCTAGGAGTTCTGGCTCATGGAAAAAGGTGAGATTAGCGTCTCGATATTTGCCGTTGGGAAAGAACCTGTCCCAGGTCTCGTGTAGATGGTGCGTGTTGATGGCAAAGTCGGTGATTCCGGCTTGGAGGCAATGGTCAAGGGCGTGGGTAATCAGGGGGCGGTTGGCAAATGGGATGAGTGGTTTGGGAAGAGTTTCGGTCAGCGGCTGGAGCCGGGTTCCTAGTCCGGCTCCGAGGAGGAAAGCTTTGCGCATGAGCAAAGAATGATTTGATCAAGAGGCGATTGGAAGGAACAATCTGGCTATCGCGCAGGAGCTGCGCTCAAAATGTCATGAAAAACCCCCTCGTTTTCCTTTTGCTGTCTGCGCCAGCTATTGCGCTTCCTGATGGTTATGAAATTTCAAATTGGGCTGAACCTTTCGATGTTGACTACCCGACTGCTCTCACTGCTGCGGCTGATGGGACTGTCTATGTTTCAGTCGATAGAAATGGTTCTCTCGGTAAGGAAAAGAATATGGGGAAGATTGTTTCCTGCCGTGATACAAACGGTGACGGTAAAGCTGATCAATTTAAGGACTATGTTCCCAATGTTGACAGCCCGCGTGGGGGGCACTTTGTTAAGGACACCCTCTACCTGATTCACCCACCTTTTTTGAGTTCCTTTCGCGATACGACGGGCGACGGAGTTGCAGACGAGCATAAGGTCTTGCTCGAAAATATTGGATTTGGCTTAAGGCATCCTCGCGGCTCCGATCATACCACAAATGGGTGCCGGATGGGTATTGACGGATGGCTTTACATTGCAGTCGGCGATTTTGGGATGGAAGCGACAAAGGGAGCTGATGGCAAAGTGGTGACTTTGCGTGGTGGTGGAGTGGCTCGGGTTAGGCCCGATGGGAGTGACCTTGAAATTTATTCTTATCACACGCGCAACATTTGTGATATTGCAATCAGCCCGAAACTCGACCTCTTCACGAGAGATAATACGAACGATGGGAAGGGATGGAATATCCGTGTGCATCACCTCACTAATGGTTCGGAGCATGGATATCCCCGTCTTTACAAGAATTTCACCGATGAGGCTGTGAAGCCAATCCTCGATTTAGGTGGGGGAAGTGGAACGGGTGCTCTTTATTTGGCGGAGCCTGGACACGATGAACTTCTTCTGACCTGCGATTGGACAACAGGAAAGATATACAATGACAAGGTTTCCGAAAAAGGAGCGAGCTACTCACTCAAGGAAAGTGTTTACATGAATCTCCCCCGGGCGATTGATATTGATGTCGATGGATCCGGTAATCTTTTTGTCTGTGATTGGCGGGGTGGGAGATTCAAGTTCGCAGGTAAAGGAAAGAAGGTTGGGATGGTGCAGAAGCTCACCAAAAATGGCCTGGAGGGTCAGCCCTTCCCAGAGCTTAGAGGGATGTCGACCTCTGAATTAGTTTTGCAACTTAAGAGCTCTTCAGCCGTGCGGAGGCTTGAGGTTCAGCGTGTGCTCTTGGCCAAAGCTGAGACTGGATCAATAAAGCCTCTCACTATTCTAGTTAAGGACTCGCGTTTGAGCATCGAATCTCGAATCGCCGCAATTTTCACTCTTTCCCAAATGAAGGAGATGACTGCAGATCAATTCCTTCAAATCTTCGCAAAGGATTGGAAGGATCTTAAGGAGATTCAGCAGTATCTTACCCGGGCTGCGGGTGACCTTAGTGGAGAGATTTCTAGTGATACCCTTAGTTTGGTTGAGGGAGCTCTGCAATCCGGCGATGAACGAACTCGCCTGCAGGCTGTGGTGTTTCTGATGAGGATCGGTAATCCAGCAAAAAATGCGACCGCGCAAATCCTGAAGGCATTGACTGAAGCTCAGGATCCACGCATTCAAAACACTGCTGTTGGTGCACTGGTAAAGATTGGCGATGTGGAAAGCCTTCTGTCCCACGTAAATAGGAAAACAGCCCGTCTCGCTTTGATGCGACTTCATCGATCAGAGGTTGTTTCTGGAGTTGCAGCTAGCTTACAACAATCCAAAGGAAGCGAGCGACTGGGGCTCATCGAGATTCTTGCTCGACTTTTTCATCGTGAAGCAGAGTGGGATCTCAAAGCCTGGTGGGGAACTCGTCCAGATGATCGAGGTCCTTATTTTGCACCTGAAACTTGGGAAGAGACTCCTAATATTAAAGCGGCACTTGAGAATGTTTTTAATCAACTGGCTAAAACCGATCAGTCGAAAATGCTCGGTATTCTTGGCATCAACCGTGTGCCGGTTTCTGAACTTAGTTTGGGTAAACAGGATCCTTTTGTGATTGCGCTTGCGACACCCACTCCTGATGAATCTCAAATTAGAATCCTGACTGGTGCGGCTAAGGATAAGAGGCGGCTCTGGGAGGAAAGGGTGTCGGCCTATCGAGCGCTGGGGCGTCTCGAGGGGAAGACCGTCGCAAATCAAGTAGAGATCCTCGGGACGTGGCTTGATCAGGGTGTTAAGCCTGCCGAAGTGGAGCTTGAGCTGAATGATTTTGTGAACCAGCCAGCTCTCATTCTTTCCACGAAAGTCCTTCGTAAGGTAGCTGCTAAGGGCAATAAATCGGAAAGTAGAGTTGCTTGGAGAACGCTCCTGATTTTCACGCAAAGTCCCCTTATCAAAGAGAATCAAAAGACACCCATTCTCAATATGATCGAAAAGAATCCACGAGAGGAGGGCTTGTTTCTTGCTCTTGCTGATCTTCTTTTGCCTGGGTTTGATAGGCAGATAGAAAATGCTATCGATAGCGACAACGATACCTTAATTGAAGCTGCGGAGCGTGCCAAGAGGCTGATCGCGTCGGCCAAAGCAAGTGCTGGAAAAAAACTGGTTAATCTCGAGCCTGCGGAAATCACCAAGTTGGCGATAGCAGCTACTGGTGATGCGGTCATGGGCGAGAAAATCTATACTCGCCAAGGTTGTATTGCTTGCCATGCAGTCGATCAAAAAGCAGTTCAAAAGGGGCCATATCTCGGGTCTGCCGGTAGCAAGTTCACTAAAGATTATCTCATTCAGTCTATTCTCGATCCTAACGCGGTCGTTGCACAGGGATTCCAAACGGAACTCATAACAATGAAGGACAAAACAGCCCATATGGGTTTTGTAACTCGCGAGGAAGATGGTGTGATCGATATTCGAAATATTGCAGGCATCGTGACACAGCTAAGAGAAGGCATGATTGCTAAGCGGGATCATCAACCACAATCTATGATGCCTGCCGGACTCGCTTCGATGCTTACGGTTGATGAGTTTAATCACCTCATCTCCTATTTGGTTTCGATGAAGAACTAAATTGGAGGATTGCGCAAAAAGAGTCTTAAAATTCACTCTTGCCCCGGTTCCATTGCTGCCGATATTACAATTATGAGCGATGATGATAAAGGCGGCCCCAAGGAACCAAGTTATCCTGATCCTGAGGAAATTAAGAAAACTCTCGAAGGAATGTTTGGCCAATTAGGGAAAGGGGGATTTTCTTTCACTGGTGCGGATTCTTCTTCATTTACCGCCGAAACGAAAGGTGCGGAGGAGGGTTTTGTGGAGCCAGTGATAGACGATATTTTCGAATTTGATCTCTTGCCACGCGATATTAAAGCGCATCTTGACCGTTTTGTGATTCGTCAGGATGAGGCTAAGAAAGCTCTCTCGATCGCAGTTTGTGATCACTACAATCACGTTAAGACCCTCAAATCACAAGAGGAGGAAGGTGAGAAACTTGAGCTGCAAAAGCAAAATGTTATGGTTGTGGGTCCAACAGGAGTTGGGAAAACCTACCTGGTGAAGCATATTGCCGAATTAATTGGTGTTCCGTTTGTAAAGGCTGACGCAACCAAGTTTTCCGAGACTGGTTATGTCGGGGGGGATGTCGATGATCTCGTTCGTGAATTGGTTTCCAAAGCGAATGGCGATGTTTCTTTGGCTGAGTATGGAATTATCTATATCGATGAAGTGGACAAGTTAGCTTCAAGTGGAGGTGGAGGAATGATCGGCCGAGATGTGAGCGGGCGGGGTGTCCAGACGACTCTCTTGAAATTGATGGAGGAAACCGAAGTCCCGCTACGGAACCCTCAAGATATGCGGGGTCAAATGATGGCCATGATGGACATGCAGAATGGCAAAAAGAACAAAGATAGCATTAACACCAAACACATTTTGTTCATCGTTAGCGGGGCATTTTCTGGGCTAGAGAAGATTGTTCGAAAGCGAAGCCAAGCTGCGCAAATCGGATTTTCGACAGAACAGGCTGAGCCGATGATGGATAACGAGCTGTTCAAGCACGTCACGACTCAGGACTACATCGATTTTGGATTTGAAGCTGAATTTATTGGGCGGATTCCTGTCCGTGTGGTTTGCGAGCACTTAGAGGCTAACGATTTGGAGGCCATTTTAAAGTATTCTGAGGGGAGTCTTTTACGTCAGTATGAGCGCGAGTTTGAGGCTTATGGGATCGATCTCAAGGTGAGGGATTCCGGGATTACCAAGATTGCTGAAATGGCGGCAGATGAAAAAACGGGTGCCCGTGGCCTGATGACTGTTGGTGAGCGGATCTTGCGCGATTTTAAATATGAGCTGCCAGGAACCTCGGTGACCGAACTCGTATTAGATGACGATTTAATCGAGAATCGAGAAAAGCACCTCGGGGATTACCGGGAGTTGGGACAAGAATTAGTGGTCGAAAAGGCTCGCCAAGAAGTGGAGGCTTTCATCCGTGAGTTTAAGGTGAAGCACGGCGTTGTGATCAAGCTTACTGACGAGGCGGTTGCTAAGCTCGTGAAGATGGCTGGTGAACAGGCACGAAGTGTCTTTCAGGTCGCCCGGCAGCACTTTAAGGATTACCAATTTGGCTTAAAACTCATCCAAAAAAATACGGGACAGGCAGAATTTATCCTGACCGAGACGGCGGTGAATGATCCGGATAAGTTCCTCAGTGAGCTCGTGGTTAAGTCTTACAAAGATGTGTGACTTATTTGGCAACAAGATCGTAGCCACGGTGATCTTTGATCTCGACTTCAAGAAATTCCCCAACTCTGGAGTCAATAGGGACGAAGATCCGTCCATCGATGTCTGGAGCGTCCCACATTGATCGTGCGATTCCCTCCTCTTCTACAAGAACGCGCTTTTTCTTGCCTAGCTGGGCCTCGTTGATTTCTCCGGCCACCTCATCGATCGCTGAGCTGAGCTCGCGATGGCGCTTTTTCTTGGTTGCGTGGTGAACGTGACCTTCCATTTTATGGGCACGAGTTCCTTCTTCCTTTGAGTATTGGAAGATGCCGCAACGCTCGAATTTAAAGTCTTTTATAAATTCCAGAAGCTCTTGGTGATCTTCATCGGTCTCCTCTGGAAAGCCGGTGATGAAAGTAGTCCTTATGGAAAGGTCGGGGATACCATCGCGCATTCTCTTTAAAAGATCACGAATGTATTTCCCATCGGTTTTCCGATTCATCTTATCAAGCATGTGATTTGAGATGTGCTGGAGTGGGATATCAACATAGCGAGCGATTTTTGGGCACTCGGCGATCGTTTGAATCAGTTCGTCAGACCAATGGGCAGGATGGGTATAGAGGAGACGAATCCAGAAATCGCCTTCAAGACCGTCTAGGGCACGAAGAAGAGTTGAGAGAGATTCACCTCGGGTGGAATCGACTCCAGACGTTGGCTTCGGTCGGTTGCCAAGTCCCTGCCATTTGTCCATCCCGAAGTAGGTGGTGTCTTGGGAGATTAGATTGATTTCCTTCACACCTTGGGCGATCAAGCCCTTCGCTTCTCGAACAATAGATTCTTCAGTGCGAGAGCGATGCTGGCCACGGATTTTGGGGATGATACAGAAGGCGCAAGTGTGGTTGCAGCCCTCAGCGATCTTAATGTAGGCCATGTGTTGCGGGGTGAGCCGGAATCGTGGCGTGGTGTAGTCTGGGATGTAGCGCGATTTTTCGGTGACCGTGTCGAGAGAGCCATCTTCTTCAAGATCCCGGTTGAGGGTTTTTCTGACAATGGAGGCAACCTCGGTCACTTGATCTAGACCAATGAAGGCGTCGACTTCTGGAAGAAGGCCGGGAAGGTCTTTTTGAAATCGTTGAGAAAGACAGCCTGCAACGATGATTTTTTGTTTTTCGCGTGCTGGGTCTTCTTGCCGCGCGTTAACGGCTTCAATAATTGTCCCAACCGATTCGTCTTTGGCAACATCGATGAAGGAACAGGTGTTTATTATAAGTGCATCGGCGAGCTCCGGGTCCGGAACAAGCGTCATCCCTTCATCTTGCAGATGACCGAGCATGATTTCGGAGTCGATGAGATTCTTTGCGCAGCCGAGCGAGATGAGACCGATTTGGGTGGGCATGAGTTGGGAAGCTTAAGATGAAAGAATACAGTAGGATTGCGCGCGAAGGTCATGGTAAGTAAGTCTGATTGAGATCGTCTATCCTCACCCTTGGGAAGCGTCAGCCGTCGCATTAACAACCTTACAAGTCACGGCGATAATATTGAGAAAGATAAAGGGATAGGCAAGACCTAACACTCTGATCAGGGGGACGCTCGTAACGAGAAAAATGGGCCCAGAGAGGAAGAGACCCTCGGAGACCGTTGGCATGGATGTTAAATTGGAGTGGTTGTTACGAATCCGATAACAATCTAATGACCAACCGAAACATCCTCCAAACATTCAATAGAAATTAAAAAAGGGAATAAATAAGAATCCGACGGCTTTTCAGGGACTAGTTCGTTCTGCCATGGAACGGAGATTGCCATTATCGTATCAGGTTTTCGAGGGGATTTTTTCGTTTGGCGAAGGATTGAGATTGGATCCAGCTAAACGATTGAGGAAGGTTCCGTCATGCCTGCTGAGACCACTTCTTTTCTCTTTTCGAAGCCCTATGGGACGGCGGTCGTTGATTGGCTTTTAGAAAAGAAGGAAGAATTGCCAAAATTTCTTATTCTCGTGCCCACAGCCGAGAGTGGTCGGCGATTGAGGCAGGGTTTGGCGGAGCGTGGTGCTCTTCTCGCTCCGAGGGTTGTTACGACCGGAGCTCTTTTGCAAATAGAGGACACAGCTGCGGATTCGGTGGAGGTTCTCGCTTGGACTGAAGCGCTTGAAAGTGTGGAAGACTGGGAGAATTACGAAGCGATTTTCCCGGAATCGCCAGCGAGTGACGGACCCGGTTGGGGCTTGGGGCTGGCGAAAGCCTTCGTCGAACTCCGTAAAAGTCTCCAAGAAAATGGCTTAACGTTGAGTGAGGCTGCTCGTCGGGTAAGTGCGCTTGAGCATGATCGTTGGGAGCAGTTAGCGAGCTTGGAAAGAGAGGTGGAAAACCATCTAAAGAATTGGGGTTACGAGAGTAAATCGACTCGACTGGCATTGGGGAATTTGGAATTTCCGGAAGGCATTTCAAGAGTGGTGATCGCTGGCGTGTTGGATCTTCCGCCTGTGTTGATTCGGTTTTTTGAAAAGATTGGAATCATGGTAAATGTCCTCGTCCCTGATCCAAGAGTGGATGAATGGGGGCGCCCTGGTTTGGAGTGGAATAGGCAAGAAATCCAGTGGCCAAAAACTGGGGGCGTCACTTTGACGGGCGATCCGAGCCAACAGGCGGTTTTAGCAGTCACCAAAGTCGTCGAAGCTGAATCGGAATGTAATAATATTGGGTTAGGCACGGCTGATGAACAAATCGCGGCCGAACTTGTGAGAGCATTTGAACGAGCAGGATGGGTCATCCACGACCCAGGGGCTTCGCTGCCTTCGTCTCTCGTGGGATGGTTGAGTTGCTGGAGGCGCTATTTACAAAACCCAGGAGTGAAGGAGGTGGTGGATATGTTGGCTTTTGACCAGGGAAGATCTTTGGTCGAAGGAATCCGTTCGCAGCAAGTTGAGGCGCTTTCCTCTTTGCTCGATTCTCATCTCGTTCGTGATCTTTCTGATGTTTCTCGGGCGCGCCAGTTAATTGCTAATTCGTTGGAGCAAGCGAATACCGAGAGCAAGCGAAAGAGACTGGATCATCAACTCAAATCAGCGGTCGTAGCCGAACAGGTGATGTCGAATTTTTCAGGACTCCGAAAGAGGTTTTTGAGTCAGGGTTTCCATCAAGGAATGCGCTCTTTGGCCGGGCGAATTGATCGGAATGATGAAGCGGGGCTTTTAGATTGGTTGGATGAGACTGTGGGGGCGGCCCAGGAGGTGAAGCGCCCGCCCGTCTTTTGGATTGAGCTGTTATTGCAGGACCTTGGGCCGGTGCCGGAGGAGGCTCCAGACGAGAGAGTTCTCGATGTGCAAGGGTGGTTAGAATTGCTCCATGATCCAGCGAGTCATCTGGTGATTTGTGGAATGAACGAGGGCTGCGTCCCGGGGAGAGCGAGCAGCGATACATGGTTGCCAGAAAGTGCGCGCGAGGCGCTGGGATTGTCTCGTGAGGAAAGTCGAGCAGCAAGAGATGCCTATCTCTTGTATGCTCTTCTTGAGGTGCGTCGGGAGAGTGGGCGAGTAGACTTGATCGCTGGCAAATCGTCGCAGGGAGGTGATGTTTTGATGCCTTCGCGACTCCTTTTGACTGCGAAAGGTGAATCTCTGGCACAGATTGTGAGTCTGCTCTTTGCTGAGGTAGAGCCTGCCGACTCGGGCGTGGCGTGGGCTTTGGAAGATCATTGGAAATGGAATCCACGCGAGAAATCACCGAAGGCAAGAATGTCAGTGACGGCGTTTTCCAAATACCTAGCCTGTCCATTTCGCTATTACTTACAGCGGGTTTTGGGAATGAATGAACCGGAACCCGAGCGGGTGGAGTGGAACCATCGAGACTTCGGGAATGTCATTCATGATGTGCTGGAAAGTTGGGGACGCGACAAGGTGTTGCGGGATTCGGCTGATGCGGCGAAGATCCGTAATTGGCTCGAGCAATCTCTTGATGAACTGGTGTCTCGACACTTTGGTGAGGAATTGCCCTTGGCCGTTTCCTTACAGGTTGAATCGATGCGTTTACGGTTGGGGTGGTTTTCTGAAGAGCAGGCAAAGATTCGAGCTCAAGGATGGCGCATTGTTGAAGTGGAAAAAAACTTCGAGTTGGAAATCGGGGGAGCAACCGTGAGCGGTCAGATTGATCGAATTGAGAAGAACGACGATGGTAGAGTGAGGGTTTTGGATTATAAAAGCAGCAAGGAAGCCAAGGATGTGGTGCGTGAACATCAGCGAAAGTTTCGAAATGATCCTCCTGCGCATTTGAGAGTCGAGGAAGTGGTGGCTCCGGGCGGGGCGATCTGGACTAATTTACAGGTGCCATTTTATGCTGATGCCTTTGGCAAAGTTGATGAGATTGGATACTTTGCGTTGGGTCAGGATGAGGCGAATGTAAAGGTCACGCCATGGGATGGTTTTGGTGAGGAAGAGAAGGTGTCGGCCCGTCGGTGTGCTGAGTGGATCGTCGGGCAGGTTCAGCAGGAGATCTTTTGGCCTCCCGCGGAGAAGGTCACTTATGACGACTTTGAAGACCTAGCTTTTGGTCGTGAGCTTGCGGAAGCTTTTTCTGGGAAAGGAGGTTTGGAGTGAAAGAAATCTTGGCTAAAAATCTTTTGATTCTCGCCTCGGCAGGATCAGGGAAGACTTATCAATTGGGAAACCGGGTCATTGGAAAAATCGGGAAGGAAGGAGTGGAGCCGGAGCGGATTGTGGCGCTGACCTTTACTCGCAAGGCAGCGGGAGAGTTTGCCGACTCGGTGCTTACGAAGTTGGCTAAGGGGAGTTTGGATCCCAAGGAAGCGAAGTCGGTGTGTGAAGGCATTCGCGCGACGATCGATTTACCTGCAGTCCTCGAGAAAGTAATTCGGGCCTTGCCTCAAATTCAGTTTACGACGCTCGATGGATTCTTTTCTAGGATTGTAAGAGGTTTTCAGTATGAGCTGGGCTTAACTGGAGGAGCCTTTGATTTGCTGGAAGGCGAACGATTGAAGACGGCTCAAGCGGAGATTTTGCAAGGTGTCTTGCGGGATGGTTTGAGGGAGCGACAGGAGTTTTTTCATGCTTTTAGAAAAGCAAGCTTAGGCCAGGGACAACAAGGAGTGCAGCGGGCATTGGAAGAGTTTATCGAGACCTGGCACCGGATCTGGAAATCAGGCGCGGGAAAGGAAGTATTCGGGAATGCCGGGGTGTTTTCAAATTTGCCCCAGGCAGAAGATTGGATTGGCCAGAAAGATGGATTGATTACGGCTTTACGTGATGATTCCCAAGGAAAGACGTGGAAGGGCATGCTGGACACCTTTCGTGATCACGTTGTGGGAAAATCACTGGCGATGAATACCTTTGGAAAGCGCTTGTTAGAGGTGCTTGATGAGCCCGGGCCAGTGGAGGTGAAGGATGGTCGTAAGATGCTTACGATTTCTTTGGAACAATGGAAGATTTGGCAGCAGTTGTTCCGCTTGGCGATCGGATGTGAATTGGCGAGTGCGGTTTCCAAGACCCAGGCGATCGGAGAATTAATGGAGCAGGTGGACCACGAGCACGGCGAGCAGTTACGTAAGCGGGGTCTTCTGAGCTTTGATGACGTGAAGATTCTTCTAGGTAAATGGAGCCAGAGCGAAGGGGCACGGTTGCGTCGTGAGTTAATCGATTATCGCCTCGACGGTCGGTATGACCACTGGTTACTCGATGAATTCCAAGACACAAGTCGAGCAGAGTGGCGGGGACTAGAGCCTCTCATCGATGAAGCCGTGGCTGATCCGGAGGGTAGCTTCTTCGTGGTGGGTGATCGTAAGCAGGGTATTTATGCTTGGCGTGGTGGAGATGTCAGTCTCTTCGATGATGTTCTCCGACGCTATCAAGATGGTTTAGAGATCGAGCCTATGGATGTCTCATGGCGATCATGCTCGGCGGTGCTGGCGTTAGTGAATGCTGTTTGCGGCAACCTTGGGCTGATTGAAGATCTTTTTGGTAAGGCTGTTCGCGAGGAATGGAAATGGAAGGATCATGAGTCGGCCAAGCCAGGGGTGACGGGTGAAGCGAAGGTGGTCGAGGTGTCAAAAGATGAGGAAGGAGAGGCTTTGGTCTCGGAACTTCGGAGGCTCGGAATTGGTGAGAAAGAGTTGAGTTGCGGCGTATTGGTTCGAAAGGGTGATCAGGTGAAGAAGTATGCCGAATTGTTGCGAGCGGAAGGCTTCGATGTAATCGAGGCCGGACAGCGGGAGCCGGGATCGGATCATGCGGTGGGAGTGGTGATCAAGCACCTCATTGAGTGGCTGGCAAATCCCGCTAACGATTACAGTCGAGAGGTGCTCGCGATGTCTCCGGTGATGGTGACTCTCGAGAAGTATGGAGAGGGCTGGGGACGACGTTGGGATGGGGTATTGAGGGAGATTCAAGGAATAGGTTTTGCTCGTTTTGTGAGTGCCTTGGTTGCTCCGGAGTGGGGGCGTTTGGAGCTATACGGACGTCGTCGAGCAGAGGATTTTATCGCTGCCTTAGCGGAGTTTGATCGGACCGGTGAAGCGTGTCCACGAGCGGCTGCAAATTGGATTCGTGGATTGCAGGTTAACCAAGCTCCTGGAGTCGCTGCGATTCAGGTGATGACGATTCACAAGTCAAAGGGACTCGGGTTTGATGTTGTGATGTTGCCAGAGTTGCCGGATCGCTTGCAGGTTCCCAACGCGGGTGATTTCAAAGTCGCGCGAGGAGTCGACTGGTTGCTGCAGGTTCCTGGAAAATGGGCCTATCTTGCACATCCAGAAACAAAGGCCGCATATGAACGTTGGGCTGAGTCACAAAAATACGAGACGCTCTGTTTGCTGTATGTAGCTTTAACGAGGGCTAAGCGTGGTCTTTATGTCTTCTTGCCCGAGGAGCCCGCGGCGCGAAGAGGAAAACCAGCGGGAGAAAGGCATGCGACCCCGGCCAATCTGGTTAGACAGTCGACCGGTTTAGAATTAATCGGATCAGACCCGGATTGGAGCACGAGTGTTCCTAGCTCAAAGAAAATAGAAGGAGGTAGGGTTTTAAAATTACCCGAGGGAAAACCCAGGAGAAGTCGAATGAGCCCGTCTTCGGAGAAGGGGGCGGCTGCTAAAGGAGGTGGAACTGGTCGACGGTTAGGTGTCGAAGTTCATCGCTTGTTCGAAAAAATCGGATGGTTATCTCCGGGCGAAGTCCCGGCGCAATCCTTTTCTGCTGCCGGAAAAATCGTGGAAGATTCTTTGAAAGCGGAAGCAATTCACAAAGTCTTTGAGAACGATGGAGGTGAGCTTTATCGCGAGCAGGCCTTTGAATTGATTTATCAAAATAAATGGATGAGTGGCGTGGTCGATCGCTTGCATCTTTATAGGGAGGATGGTGAGATCTCACGGATAGAAGTTATTGATTTTAAGACGGATGTAGTGAAGTCGTCTTCTGATTTGGTGGTGCGTTATCTCGAGCAGATGATGAGCTATCAAGCTGCGGTGGCCCAAGTATTTGAGGTTGGTGTCTCAATGGTGGAGTGCCGGATAGTCTCGACTTCATTGGCTGAAGTAATTGATGTAAATGGAGGTGATATCCAGGGAGAGTTGGATTTATGAAGGGCGAAATTGGTTGGTCCTTTGTGGCCATGAAAGATTGTAAGGAGTTAGTCTCGCGGCATGAAGGGTTTTCGGATCGGCATCGAACGAAAGTTTGGACGGAGAAAACGATTGCTCCAGTTTGGTCGGCGACAAAGGGGCCAATGGCGGTTTGTGTCCTGATGGCACTTCACCGTATCGGGATGAATGGAGAATCGTTAGTCGAGGGGGTGTGGCCAGAATTGGGGGCAGGAAATTTGACTTTTGAAGAGATGTTTTCCCATCAAGGGGGCTATGCCGGATTACACGAGAAGGCTTCGATTTGGGATCGGGAAGCGGTCATTGCCTCCCTCGAAAATCAAGATCCATTGTGGTCAGTGGGGACGCATGGCTATCATCCAAGGACAATCGGATTTTTGGCCGATGAAATTGTGCGCCGGGTCGACGGACGCGCGTTGGGGCATTTTTGGAGAGATGAAATTGCGGCACCGGAAGGGATTGATTTTTGGATAGGATTACCGGAGGAGCAATTTTCACGGGTGGCCGAGTTGGTGCCAGCGCCACTTTCAACAAATGGAGAACCAAAGCCGTTTTACGAAGCTCTGCTTACAAAGGGTTCATTGACAAGGTTGGCCTTTTCTTCCCCTTCCGATCTTGCTGGGGTAAGCCAGATGAATCAGCCAAGAGCTTGGCAGGCCGGTTTTCCTGCGATGGGAGGAGTTGGCTCCGCTCTAGGTTTGGCGAAGTTTTATGACTGGGTCCTCCACCAGGATTTTTTAGAAGAACTGATTAGGCCAAGGATTAAGGGGTTAGATGAAATCCAGCGCGTCGAAAATTCTTTTGGTTTCGGTGTAATGCTTGGACTAGGTCCAGATAGGAATTGTTTTGGTCACCCAGGGGCCGGCGGGAGTTATGGTTTTGCAAATGTAGAGACCGGGATGAGTTATGCCTTTGTCATGAATCATTTTGAATCCAACCTTTTTCCGAATAAGGAAAGATTAGAGCTTGTTCTATCTTCGAGCTAGGCGATCGCCCGACGATTTCATGATTGATTTACCTTGTCTCTATTTCTTTTGGAAGATGGCTAGGTGTTTGTCGACTGACTTACCGGGTGCGTCTGAGAGGGCTCGGGAGTTGGGGTTGATTATGGAGCCAACTTGGATGGCGCCCAGATTTTTTAGAGCTTCAGTAGCGAGCTCGTGTTCTTTATCGAAGTAGGATGTGATTACGAGTAATCCATCATCGTTTAATCGCTCAAGGGCCTGATCGAAGATCCGGGTCCAAACAGGTTTATCGTTCCAGTAATTTTGATGCCGAAGGAAGGCGATATCGGGTGTGCTAATTTCGGCTAGTTCGAGGAGTCGGTCTCCACGATGGGTGATGAAGTCGACCGAGGTGTTTTGTTCTCCTGCTTTTTGCAGCTTCTCTTTCCAGCGGGAATTGGCTTGGTCAATCTCGGCGGCACGGATATCGAGCCCTTGAAGGTGGGACGATTTAGATTTTTCGGCGAGGAGCTTTGCCAGGACGCCTGTTTCATCGCCGCGGCCACAAGCGAGATTGAGGAGTGAAAGGTGGTCTTTTTTCAAGAGGTGCGGCCCGAGAAGATTACGAAGATTCGTTTCTAAGCTTGCTAGATCTCCTTGAAGGAGTTCGGTGAAAGGGGTGTGGGCCACGGGAGGAAGGTAATTTAAGATTCGGATTTTGGAATTTAGAAATTATACTTCAAGTGTGGATTTACCGATTAGACCAAGGCGCAACCGAAAAAGCGTGGGATTGCGAGCATTGACCCGTGAAACTTTGCTTAGCCCGGGTGACTTTGTGCTCCCTTTGTTTTTGCACGATCTTGAGGTGGATGAGGTCATCCCCTCGATGCCGGGTTGTAGACGTTGGTCACTTGATGGGATGGTAAAAGAAGCCGGAGAGGCTTTAGCGGTTGGAGTCCCAGCGGTTGTATTGTTCCCGGCAGTTGATCATTCATTAAAAACGAAAAGGGGCGAGGAATGCTTTAATTATGAAGGCTTAGTGCAACGAGCGATTCGCGCTTTAAAGTCAGCCTACCCCGAGCTTGTCGTGATGACTGATGTTGCGCTTGATCCTTATAACATCGATGGGCATGACGGGATTGTTGAGGAGGGGGAAATTTTGAATGATGAAACGATAGAGATGCTTTGCAAGCAGGCCGTGAGTCAAGCAGAGGCGGGTGCAGACATCATCGCTCCAAGCGATATGATGGATGGTCGGGTAGGTGCTTTACGAGGGGCCTTGGATACGGCGGGCTATCAGAAAATTTCGATTTGCAGCTACACGGCAAAGTATGCTTCGGCTTATTATGGACCGTTTCGAGGGGCATTAGGGTCTGCCCCAAAATCTGGAGATAAAAAGAGTTACCAAATGGACCCGTCAAATCGTCGGGAGGCGCTTCGGGAGCTTTTACTAGATGAAGATGAGGGGGCCGATATTGTGATGGTGAAGCCAGCAGGTGCTTATCTTGATATTATCAGTGACTTACGAGAGCACACGACACTGCCGGTAGCGGCTTATCAGGTGAGTGGAGAGTATCTTATGATTAAGAGTGCATCGGCTGAAGGATGGATTTGTGAAGAGTCAGTCATGATGGAAAGTTTGATCGCAATTAAACGTGCAGGGGCTGATATGATCTTGACTTACTTCGCGAAGGAGGCGGCAAGGCTTTTAAGAGAGTGAATTATTTGCAATTCTCTGAGGCTCCAAGGGGTCACGGCTACTGGGAGTAGTTTTTTGTGAAATAAGTAAGAGAGTTGACCTTTTTTCCGTAAGAAATTTCTAACATGAGTGAGGATAAAGCTGCCGTTGAAAAGCTCCACGCGAGCTATGGGAGGATGAAGGATGAATTGGCCCAAGTCATTGTGGGACAACATGAAGTTGTTGAACAGGTTCTCATGGCAATGTTTTGTCGTGGTCACGCTCTGCTTGTAGGGGTGCCCGGATTGGCTAAGACGCTTTTGGTTTCGACTGTTTCCCAAGCACTTGACCTGCAATACAAGCGGATTCAGTTCACTCCTGACCTCATGCCAGCTGATATTACTGGGACTGATGTGCTTGAGGTTAATCCTGAAACTGGTCATCGTGGCTTCCGGTTCGTGAATGGGCCGCTTTTCGCTAGTATGGTTCTAGCGGATGAGATTAACCGGACTCCTCCGAAGACGCAGGCAGCTCTTTTAGAGGCAATGCAGGAAGGTCACGTCACAGTAGGTGATCGGACGCTTGATCTACCTGATCCATTTTTCGTTCTGGCAACGCAGAATCCGATTGAGCAAGAAGGGACCTATCCTCTTCCGGAAGCCCAGCTTGATCGTTTTCTCTTTAATATTGTTGTCGATTACCCGAATGCCGAGGAGGAACGTGAAATAATTCGGCGTGTGACTAGCCCAAACTCAGCAACAGTTTCCCCGCTGATGACTGGACCTGAAATCATTCAGCTTCAAAATATTGTGAAACGAGTCCCAGTTGGCGATCATGTCATCGACTTTGCAGCAAGACTGGCCCGGGCCACTCGTCCGGGCTCGAGTGAAGCGCCTGATTTTGTAAAAGAAATGGTTGGCTGGGGTGCTGGTCCTCGTGCTGGCATCTCATTAATTTCTGCAGCTAAAGCTCACGCCGTTCTTCGGGGGCGGGTTCATGCAACCACGGTCGATGTCGCTGCGGTGGCTCTGCCGGTGCTGCGTCACCGAGTCCTTACGACCTTCAACGCGGAAGCGGCTGGAGTGAAGAGTGACGACATCATTAAGCGTCTTATCGAGGAACTCGGCGGAAAAGATGCCGACATCAAGATCTAGTCTTCACTTACAAGACCGGAATGGCCGAAGATGCAGATCGTTTAAAAATGCCCGAGTGCATGCGTTTGCTTGCTCCCGAGGTAGTGGGGTCGCTCCGCCGCCTTGAGTGGCTTTCGAGATTGCGGAAGCAAGGGACTCTGACTGGGCGCCACACTAGCCCGGATAAAGGGGTCTCGGTTGAGTTTGCTGAACATCGAGAATATACACTTGGTGATGATTTGCGAAATCTTGATTGGCGAGTAATGGCAAAAAGTGATCGCAATGTCATTAAGCAGTATATTGAAGAGACCAATTTGAGAGCTACCATGGTTTTGGACGTCTCTGGTTCAATGAGTTTTAAAGGGCAGGAATCGAAACTCTCGAAGTTTGAGTATGGTCAGTACCTTGCGGCTGCGCTATCCTATCTCTTCATCAAGCAAGGTGATGCTTCAGGGTTGGTCACCTTTGATGACACCTTACGCACGTCAATGCGCGCTGAGAATAGGCCGAGTCAGGTTCGAAGGATTTGTGAAGAACTTCATGGAACTGAGCCGGGAAAGGAAACCGGAGTTGGCAAAGTTCTTAATGAGGTAGCGGAACGAATTCCAAAGCGGGGACTGGTTGTCATCATTAGTGATCTTTTCGATGAGCCGGAGCAGATTGTCGAAGCGCTTCATCATTTTGATTATCGTCAGCATGAATTAGTAGTTTTTCACTTGCTGGCCGAAGAAGAGTTGAGTTTCCCATTTCAAAATTTCCAACGCTTTCATGATTTGGAAGGGGTTGAGGAAATGTTACGGATTGATCCTCAGGCGGTGCGCGCAGCTTACCTTAAAAAATTAAAAGAGTTTATTGCATCGATTGAGTCGGTGTGCGGAAATCTTCGAGCGGACTACGTGCCAGTGACAACTAAGACTCCGGTCTCAGAAGCTCTGGTTCGGTATCTGGGAAGGAGGAAGAGGTAGCATGCTTTTTCGCAATCCAGTTCTATTGGCAGGCTTAGTGGGTGTTTTGATTCCCGTGATTTTACATCTGATCCGTCGTCAGGCTGCGAAACCTTATGATTGGGGGGCGATGCGCTTCCTTTTTGATACCGTGGCCGCTCGTCGTAGACGGATGGAGTGGGAGGATTTTTTGCTGATGATTGCCCGCTGCCTTCTGATTGCCTTAATTGTTTTGGCAATCGCTCGGCCTTTTGTGCCTCCCAACTCGGGGATTCCATGGTTATTTGTCTTGCCGCTCGGTTTGCTTGGTGTTGCAGCTTTTGGTGGATCTTTTGTGATTTCCTCGGTTAAGGGGAAATGGGTGATGCGTGGGTCGGCGATTCTAATATTGCTCGGGGCAGGGTTTTTAATCTTGAAGGAAAAAAATCTCAACCTAGAGCGATATCAAACCAGCGAACGCCGTGACGTAGCGATTGTAATCGACGGGTCGACTTCGATGTTATTGCTCGAGAATGGGAGAACGACATTCGAACGGGCAGTTGAGGAGGCTCGGGATTTCGTGAAGGGTGCACCGAAGGGGACGGCTTTTTCAATCGTTCTCGGTGGACCGGCTCCTGAGCTGAAAACGGGGACTCCGCTTACCCATCGAGCTGATGTTTTGGAAGTTTTAGACCAACTTGAGCCGGTGGGGGGAGCGTTTCGAGCACACGACGCCCTAGGTGTAGCAACACTTTCCCTCGCCGAGGGTAGGGGGAGTAGTAGGGATCTTGTCGTATTCACGGATTTGCAACGAATCGGTTGGCAGTTTGATAGTACTACCTCATGGGCTAATCTTGGAGATGCTTGGGAGGGCTTGCCCGATCGGGCGAAGCCGCGGCTTCTGCTCCGTTCGTTTGCTCTACCTGAGAAGTTGCGCAATGTTTCGGTTACTGGGATTGAACTTTCACGTGATGTTGTTGGGACTGATCGTGAGGTCGCGATTCGGATCTCGATTGAGAACACTGGGACTGAGGTGGTCACACCTGGCTTGATTAGGGTTACGGTTGGTGAAAACGAATTAGAGCCCAAAGGATTAGGACAGATGGCCTCTGGCGAAAGCTCAGTCCTGGAGTATCGCTATCAATTTTCAAAAACTGGCCCGCAGGTAATTAAGGTGGTTCTAGACGGGAATGATGATCTTTCCGGCGATGATATTGCAGAGAAAGCTGTCTGGGTAAAAAAGACTCTGCCTGTCTTAATTGTTGAAGGGAATGCTGGTGCTTCTTTCTTTCAGCGAGCCGGTGGTTACCTCTCCCTTGCGCTCGCTCCAGTGTCTGAGAAAGAAGAAATGTTTGTTGATCCTCGGGTTATTGATGCTGCGGCACTGACCCGTGAGAAAATTGACAATGACGCGGTAATTGTTTTGGCCGATGTGACCCGCCTTCCGGCATCGGCCGCTACGCGGATCGCAGACTTTGTCATCAATGGGGGGGGGCTGTGGGTAGTCGCTGGTCCAAAGTTGGATCCAAGTTATTATAATTCGTGGCGAGGGGGGGACGGGAACGTAATGCCTCTGAACCTCGGAGAAATGAGGTTACCCGAAAATGGAGTAAAGGCTGCCCCAGGGACTTTTGACCATCCGGTTCTAAGTCTTTTTAAAGATGAAGTGGGCCAGGATCTTGGTGAGGCTGTGATTGAAGGATATCGTAAGTCTTCAAATCTTGTAGAGGGTGCTCTTGCCGCGGCGCGATACAGTGATGGGGAAATTTTTCTGGCAACTCGAAACTACGGGAACGGCCGTGTGATTGTAACGACAACTTCCCTCGATGCACGAATGGGGAGTTTGCCAGCGCGGCCGAGTTTCGTCCCTTTTGTTCACGAGATGACAAACTGGTTGGCTGGCGGCCAGACTGTGGATTTAAATGTGCGGGCAAGTTGGAGTCCGGCTCTTTCTCTTCCAGGAGGTGGCGGTTTGAAGGCGGAGTATCGTTCGCTAGAAAATCGGGGTGAGGGTTTTAGTCGTATTGATCCAGCGATTGATTTCAATTGGGAGGGTCTTGCGCCTGAAAAGGGGTTTCCGACCGATCGATTCGGCGTGACTTGGATGGGTTCGCTGATTCCTCCAGCATCCGGTGAGTATGTTTTCGAAGTGACGGTTGATGATAAGTTCCAACTGAAACTTGATGGCAAAATTGTTTATGAAGGTAAAGAAGCGGTTCAAGGGCGCAGCTCGAAAGTTGAACTACTGGCTGGTAAGCCGGTCGTTTTTTCAGCGAGTTACGAAGAGGAGTGGGGTGGTGCGTGGGTCACTCTTTCTTGGGAACGGCCAGATGGGATAAAGGAAGTGATCCCGGCTTCGGTCTTTATTCCGGTGAGCAAGGACGAATCGCGTGTGATTTTGGGGGACTCTTCTGCAAAGGACCCGAAGGGAGGTGAGCGGAATGTTGTAGCATCTCTTGGCCGGCGCGGCAAGCTTTTGGAGGTTGATGGCTCGGCGATTCCTGGTGAATATTTGGTGGGTATCCCTGACGCGGTGCAAGATTTGATGTTGGGGGAGAAAGAAGTCCCTCTTGTGGTGGAGCGTGAAGGAGATGAAAGTCGCCTGGAATTTTGGAATGATGATGATCGAAGTTTAATCAGGCGGGAAATTAATCTTATCGAGGTTAGATCAATCAAAGATATTTTGGCGGCATTGCGAGGCGAAGGTTTTGGACAAGAAATCTGGAAAATCTTAGCAATAGCAGCGCTTATTTTATTCTTCCTTGAAGGTGTTTTAGCTCGCTGGGTTTCGAAATCGCGAGAAGCTGGCGAGGAGCTCAAAGTAGATTTTGAGCAGCGGGATGAGATTCCCGATTCTTTTTTAAAGTCGGCTGCTAAAACTAAAGGCATGAAAGGAGGGAAGGCGTGAAGATGCTAATCCGTTCTATTACTATATTTTTTGCGCTCTGGGGTGTGGTTTTACTTTTGGCTCGGTGGCTTGAGATAAATCCTTTTTGGCCAGCCTGGGTGCTTCCTTTGATTGGGGCTGTCGGAGCTGAATTGATTTTTTGGAGCTATCGATACGAGCGTAATGCAATCAGTCCGCAAAGAGGGCGTCTTCTGATAGGACTTCGCTTGGCGGAGCTAGGCTTACTTTTGTGGATTCTCCTGCAGCCGGTTTGGAGCCGATATGTGGAGCGTGAAATCGAGCGCGAAGTTATTGTGATGGTCGATGATTCGGCCTCTATGGATCTAGTGGATGACGGTCAAGATAAGTCACGATTAGAGCTCGCTCGCGAGAAACTTAAAGAGAGTGGGCTAATCGATGAACTCGATGGAAAGGTTGCTGTTCGGGAGGTGCGAGCGGCACGAAGGGCCCTTCTTGATGATAGCAGTGAAGTCGAAGGTTGGGATCAGGCGACCGATTTGGCCGGAGGTTTGGAAGCGATTCTTGATCAAGTTCCGCCTGATCAGTTGGCTGGCGTGGTATTACTCAGCGACGGTCGCCATAATCGGCCAGGAAGCGTTGAAGATGTTTCTCGCCGATTCGGAATTTTGGATGCTCCCATTGCTGTGATTCCATCAGGTAGTGATGTTCCACCAAAGGATGCCGCGATTATTTCAGTGCGCTCTCCAGATTCTGTCTACCTTGGCGACCGGATCCGAGTAGGTGCTCTTTTGAAGTTCGATGGATTTCGCGGAAAGAAAGCCAAACTACAGCTCTTTGCGGGTGATAAGGAACTCGAAACGAAAGAGATTTCTATTCCTCAGGATAATTATCGGGAGGAGGTGAAATTTCGTCATGCGCCCGAAGAAGGAGGAGTTGGAGAATACCGTATCGTTCTGAGCGGGTTATTAGAGGAGACTTTCGAAAATAACAACGAGTGGGAATTTCAGACAGTAGTCAGTGACGCCCGGACAAATGTCCTATTAATCGATAGGCATCCGCGTTGGGAGTTCCGATACCTGCGAAACCTCTTCTATGGTCGCGATCAGTCGATCCACCTCCAATCGGTGTTGCTTGAGCCAGATCGGATTTCGGGACATACTCCGCCTAAGATTGTGGCGTCTGCAACTCGTCCTTTTGGAGAAGCAAATGCAACGCACTTACCCGAAGTAGAAGAAGAGTGGCGAAAGTTTGATGTTATTATTGTAGGTGACATTGGTCCTGATGCCTTAAGCAAAGATCAGTGGAGGATTCTTGAGGGTTGCGTTAAAGAAAGGGCGGCCCTTTTGGTTCTGGTGGCGGGCCCGGAATACATGCCGCATTCTTTCCAGTCGGAAGTCGCCCGTGATCTCATCCCGATAAGGTATGAGGCCTCACGGAGGACCTTTTATGGGAATGAGGAAGAATTCCGTTTTTCGCTTACTAATATAGGCCGTAGCCACCCCATTACAGCCCAAGTCGAAGGACAGATGAGTAATGAACGTTTATGGAAACAGTTTCCAGTGATTCGCTGGAGACATCCAGTCGAAGGGCTCCAGCCTACTGCTGAGGTTCTGCTTTATGCCGAACCCACTGGCCAAAAAAAACAGAAAATCGATTCAGCTGCTAGTCTTGATGCCGCTCTATCTGCGGTGGCTCGGCGTCGTGAGCGGGAGGCTGAGAATGCTCTTTTGGTGACTCGCCAAACTGGTGCCGGCAAAGTGGCAATGTTGCTAGCAGATCGAACTTGGCGTCTCCGTGAAGGTGTTGGCGATATCTATCACCACCGTTTTTGGGGGCAATTGGTTCGATGGGGAGCAGGTCCCAATTTACGTTCTGGTAACGAAAGGATTCGGCTTGGAACAGACCAATTGACCTACACTGGTGATGATCGGGTTCAGATCATGACACGGTTGCGAGATGGTGAGCTAAACCCAATCGAGGACAAAAATCTAATCGCTGAGGTTACTCACGAATCGGGTGAATTGAAGCAGGTGCCATTGAAATATCGTGAGAATTCAAATGGGATCCACGAAAGCCTTGCGGGACCGTTTAGGAAACCTGGGACCTATGAGGTCAAGGTTCGTGACGAAGTAATTACAAGTTTTCGTGTGGTTGGTGCTCGAAGTGCCGTCGAGCTCTCTGAGACTACTCTCAATCAACCGCTTCTTGATTCCGTAGCGAAAATGTCGGGTGGGCGAGTCTTTAAAGGAGCAAGTGCCCTTGCTGATCTGTTCCTAAGGGGTGATGAGACGCGGACCGAACTACGAGAAACGTCTCTCTGGGATACCTGGCCAGTGTTTCTTTTGCTGGCAATCCTTCTAACAACAGAATGGGTGATTCGTCGACGCGGCGGACTTAGCTAAGCTCTATAATGGGAGATTCTGAGAGTAGTTATCACCTTCGTGAACTGCAGAATGGGTCCAGCGCGTCTAGTGTTTCAGAATATCTGTTAGATACAGTTTTTGTATTATTTTCGTATTAAGCGTTTTGATTCTTTGCGTTCTTGTCAGGGCTTTCTCTGCAACGCCGTGGCGAGAGGCATAGATTGGCGCAAGTGTTGCTTGGTAAAGAGTGATAGGAGGTGATATCCTTGCCGCCCTATGATTCGGGCGCGAAAAAAGTTTACAATTTACGATCTAAAAAAACTAAAGGGAAAGCGTTGTCTTACCCACATCCATGTGAAGTCCGCTGAAGAAGCTGCTGCGGCCGAAAAAGCTGGAGTCGATCTCATGAGCTGCAGTTTCGATTCGGTTGAGTCTCAAGCTCAGCTTCCAAGATTGGTGGAAGCTGCCCCCAATAGTTTTTTTTCGGGCGCAACTCCGCATGGCTTGACGTCTCAGGAGGAGGCTATCCGGATTGGCTTTGAGGCACTTGAGATGGGAGCGAGCTCGGTCTATTGCTCAGCTAGTCCATGGATGATTGAGGCGATGGCAAGGGAGGGGATTCCCGTAGTCGGACATCTTGGTCTCGTTCCCCGGCATGTTACGTGGACGAATTACCGAGCAATTGGAAAAACTGCGGAGGAGGGGAAGATGCTTTATGAAAAAATGAAGGAGCTCGAGTCTGCCGGTGCTTATGCTGCTGAAATTGAGTGTGTTCCCCATCAGCTTGCGAGTTGGTTGTGTGGTCAAACTTCGCTGCTTCTAATGTCACTCGGTTCTGGTTCGGGTTGTGATACTCAGTTCTTATTTTCGGACGATATTCTTGGGGACTATGATGAACGAGCCCCAAGGCACGCCAAAGTGTATCGAGATTTCTCAGCGGAGTTTCGTCGCTTACAGGTAGAGCGAATTACGGCCTTTCAGGAATATATCGCTGATGTGGGTAGTGGCTCCTTTCCCCACTCAAATCATCTAATTGAGATGGATATGACTGAATTGGAGGGGCTAAAGGACTTGGTGAATAAAATCCACTAGCAAACTTATTAAATCTTCTAATTATGCTTGGTGTAGTGATTCGTTTCCTTTTACCTGATTTCAGTCAGGTTTTATGAAGTGTCCACGCTGTGTTCAGAAGATTCACTTAGAGGCATCCTCATGTCCTCATTGTGGTTTTGCGATGGTGCACGCGGATGAGGTTTTTGGTGCTCAAGATATAAAGCTTAGGAAGTTTTCTGATGTCGCTGGAGTTTTCCGGATGAAGGACCGCGAGCCGATGCGGAAGGTGTTAGAGGACTTTGAAACAAAATTCCCCCAGCTTTTTGTTTCAGTTTATTTGGGAGCCTTTGAGGACTTAAACAGTCTGCGGCAGTATGGTTTTTGGATGCTGAATCGGACTCACTACGTTGATGTTGATCCTCAACGTCCTAATTCAACCGGAATTTTGATTCTGGTAGACGTGAATGCCAAGAGTGCATCAATCACGTTTGGGTATGCCCTAATGCCTTACCTCGATGAAAATTCGACTTTCGAGGCCCTTTCTGCAGGACATCCTTTTTTTCTGCAAGGGGATTATTTAAAGGCCCTTAAAGCGGTAATTGAAAAACTGGAAGCTCCTCTGATTAAGGGGTGGAGGCGGGTCAGAAAGAACCCCATTCAGGTGTTGGGTAGGGGGGGGCAGACTCTGAAGGCGAGTGGTTCTGAACAAGAAGGAGCCGAGACCTCCGAGCTTCTTGGCGGGAAGGAAGGGGAGGTTGCAGGATGAGCAGGGTGTTCGCTTTTATTTTAGCGGGTATGCTTCACTTGCTTTGTGCTCAAACCTTATCAAAGAATTCTCTCGTAAAAGAAGATGGCTCCGACGGACTTCCAGAGTGGGATGATCAAGAGCTAGAAGCATTGGAGTCAGGAGAATATATTCCTGGCTCAAGTTTGATGGGAAAATTGGCGCGTGAGATTCTCGATTCAGAAATTCAGGAAGTAATTGTTTTAGATCCGGAGATTCGTGAGCTCCCAGAGGAAGCTCCAAGGTCCTCGGAGTGGTCAAAGGCAATCGGAGAGGAATATTTCCCGGCTTATTTTAGGGGTGTAGAAGTTGGGTATTTGGTCGATCCTCAAGAGCTTCTCCCAACCCAGGAATTTCGAGATAGGGAGACTTTTCTTAATCGCCATGCAAGAGACTTCATTATTGATTGTCACTTTTATCTCTTTGATGGTTTGCAAGAAATCCCGCAAGGAGAGAGTCTTGAGGCGCTCGTGGAATCTCATTTCGACGGGGATGATCCGTTAGCAGTTGTTTTCTATTTCATGGGGAATTCAGGCCGTTCTCAGCTTGTTTTCTCGAATAAGGTAGTAGATGTCGTGAGATTGGAGGAACGAGAAAAGGTCCTTCGCCTCGCGATTGAAGACGCTCTCGAAAAATCTGATCCGGCTTCACAGCTGGAGAGTTTTTCGATTCAGCTTTCGTTGGGTCTCGAGAGGCTTGAGGGAATTGTGAGCAAGGAGGGCGGATCGCTTTTAGGGGGGCAAACCTTCGTTATGGACGAAGAAAATAGCCCACTACCTAATAAGCCAAATCTTTGGGATAAACTTGTCTCAAAGGTTTGGGTTTCGAATACTCTGATTGGATTTTCTATCTTAATTCCCGCTTGTCTCATTGGGCTTAGAGTCTATCGGATCACGAGCAGAGGTAAAACTTACATCTTTCCGATTGCCGAGGGTTCGGGATTGTTGGACGCTCCCCATGGTGCCGGAGTAGGAGGTGTCCTTTCTTTTGTTTCTGCAACAGCACCCCCATCAAGCCAGAAACAGGACGTTCCCGACTATCTTCAAAAGATTTGAAGATCTTTTTCTAAAGTTTAGCTTTTTGTTTATTTAGGGCCCTAATTGTCGTTGCGATTTGGATTCTGATTCGATTCATGTCGATTCAGATTATTGGTTGATCCAATTTTCAGGGGCGATTTTAGCCACAATCTTTAGAGGGCGATGTTTTTGAGTGTTATCGCAATGGGGAACTGCGTAAGTTCTCCTTTGAACTCACTATGACGCCTCTTTTCCGGAAAATTCTTGGAATGAACTGGGTCCTCGTGCTTACAATGTACGGGCTCTTGATCTTTGGAATCTTTGCCATAGAGAGCGCTGCACGTCACTTGCCTGGGCCTAGCGGTATATCGGGTGGCGAGTTTTTCGCAGGACGTCAGAAAATTTGGATTGGTCTGGGGACACTCGTTTATTTCGGTGTCTCCCTAGTCGACTATCGCTGGGTTCGCTGGTTGGGGGTTCCGATTTATGTAGTCGGGCTGGCGCTTACGGTTAAAGCGATGGACGCCAATGATGTTTCTCACCGCTTGAGTATGGGGCCAATAACCTTTCAGCCTGCCCAAAGTGCGATCGCAGCCGGAATCTTGGCAATTGCGACACTTGCTCAGGATTTGCCCAAAATACATCGATTTTTTGGTGAACCTTTTTTTAGGGTTCTTCTCATTGGTAGCCTCACTGGTATCCCTTTCCTCCTTGTCGTGAAATTGGGTGATATGGGGTCTGCTCTCGTATGGCTTCCGGTTGCAGTAGTCATAATGCTCGTCAGTGGGATTCCATGGCGGTATTTGATCTTCTTGGCTGCTATTGCAATTGGGATGGCTCCTATCGCCTACTATGCTGTCATGCCGACCGCGTCAGAGCGGGGGACGGAGCGAGTGGAAACCTATCTGGAATCGCTCGAAACAGGAGTGGTGGAAAACACTGATAAAACTTATGCCGCTTACTGGGTCTCGACTGCGGTAGGTAAAGCTGGATGGAAAGGGACGGGGTTTGGAGCCACGGAGGAGCAGCAATCACTTCACGCTAAAAAGCTGATTCCTTGGACAACGGCTCATAACGATTTTATTTTTGCTGTTATTGCTGAGGAGCAGGGGTTTCGGGGAGCTCTGTTGTTGGTCACATCATTTGCCCTCCTTCTTATTCAATGTCTCTTCATTGCTTTTTACAGCCGTGATTTGGCGGGGAGGATTATTGTAGGCGGGGTTGTAGGTCTCTTTTTTGCCCACATGTTTGAAAGCATTGGAATGTGTGTCTTGCTTACACCTATTACGGGGATTCCTCTGCCTTTAGTGAGTTACTCCGGCACCTTTGTAGTAATCTGTATGTTCTTACTAGGTTTAGTCCAAAGTGTTTGGGTTCACCGCAGCAAATACAAATATATAACGATCGAGACCTAGTTCACGATATCTTGGAGAAGTTTCCTATCTTAGGCCACGAGGCGCCGCACTTCGGGTAGACTTTTTTCCGAATATGAGAAGGTTGGTCAGCTGTTTTCAGAAAAGAAGATAACGAAGAATCTAGCGACGCCATTTTATCATTCGATATTCTGAACCTGTTCCCGTATTTTTTCTAGTTCAGTTTTTGCCCCAACAACACTCTGGCCAATGCCAGCATCATTTGCTTTTGACCCGATCGTGTTGAACTCCCGGTTAATTTCTTGGCACAGGAAGTCAAGTGACCGACCAACAGGTTCGTCGGAATTGAGATACTCGCGGAAACGATTGATGTGAGATGAGAGCCTAGTTGTTTCCTCAGAAATATCCGATCGGTCAGCAAAGAGGGCGACTTCCTTTAGGAGACGTTCGTCATTGAGATCGACTTCAATCTCAGCTTCCCGCAAGCGATTGTGCAGGAGCTCACGTTGGCGCTCAACGACCTTAGGCGTGGCCTTGCCGATAATTTCGGCGTGCTTCTCGAGAGAGGTGAGCCGTTGGAGAAAATCTGTCTCAAGATCAGCTCCTTCAGCCTTTCGCATCTTAACCAAATTTTCCAAAGAGGCCTGAAGGGCCGGGCGGATTGCTTTTTCGACCTCTATAACATCCCAGCCGGAGTGGGCGAAAGTTAGGACCCCCGGAGCTTTTATGAAGTCGGCCGCTCCCAGCTGGACTTGGCGACCAATGAGGTTCGAGATTTCATTGAAAGCCGTCTCGAGAGCTCGAACTCGATCAGAATCGACACTGAACGAATCGTCGGAGCCAGAGATCCGCTCGAGATGAATTGAAACATTCGCTCTGCCACGGGAAATAAATCGCAGGACCAATTTGCGAAGATCCGCTTCTAGGCCTATGAGTTCGCGTGGTAGGTTGAAATGGATGTCAGCCTGCTTGCGGTTGACAGTCGCGATTTCAACCCGTGCGATGAGTCCATCATCCGCGTGTTCACCCCGACCGAATCCGGTCATTGATTGCATGGTTCTATAACTAGGCGATCATCTATAGTTTTACCAGAATCACTTGCGGTCTTTTTCCTCATCCGGAAGATCCTCATCAGGAAGGAGCGGGTCGTAATCAGGATCGTCCTCAGGGAGAGACTCGTGGTTAGGGTCTTCCTCCGGAGTTTGATGCTCGCCCGGGTAATCCATATAGTTGTCACTAACGTCTTTATCCTTTCCTTCTCCAGCAAGATCCATGTTTTCGTGGTCAGGATGGTAGTTTGGATCATGATCATCATGGTATTCGTCATGATGATATGGATCGTGATCGTCATGATGATATGGATCGTGACCCGGGTCAGGGTCTAAATCAGGGTCATCATCCGAAGAGGAAAGAAGGCGCGCCATTCGCTCTTTTTCTTCCTCTTCTTCAAGCTTTTTAACCTTTTTCTCATGGAAGTAAGAAAGCCAAATGCAAATTTCGTATAGGATGACCATTGGGACCGCTAGGAGCGACAGGGTCATCATGTCTGGGGTTGGAGTGATCAAAGCCGCGATCACAAAGATGGCGAGGATCGCATACGATCGGGTTTCGCGCATCATGCTGTGGCTGAGCAGGCCGATCTTGACCAAGGTCATAACGACCACCGGGAGTTCAAATGCGAGGCCGAAGATTAGGACGAAAGTGGTTGCAAAAGATATGTAGTAGCCGATGCGCCAATCATTGGAGATCCCCATGCTCTTTCCCCATTCGTAAAAGAAGGTAAGAACATTTGGTAAAACAAAAAAGTAGGCGAAAAGAACTCCGCCAAGAAATAGCCCAAAGCCGATGAGAAGAGCTGGCCAAAGAGCCTTACGTTCCTCGTCCTTTAGGCCCGGGACAACAAATTGGAGCAGGAAATAGAGGAGAAAGGGAAAGGAGACGATAATGCCAGCGAAGAAAGCGAGTTTCATCGTAAGCATGAAGGTTTCGGTCGGCTTGAGCGAGCTCATGAGCCGAAGATTCCCCTCGGCGTTCAAATTGTCCGCGGGCTTGCTGACTAGGAGTTTAAGAGCGAGCTCTCGTGCCTCGCTTTTATCATCCGAGATTGAACTGATGAAATCTTCCCGAGCATCGTCTGGGAGCTTAAGGGATGCTCGGTAAATAATAGCGGCTTCAGTAAGCCGGCGAGTCCGCTTGTCTGTCGCCCTTTCCCACCAACGATCGGCAAGTCCTGAATCATACTGGCCAAGGGGCGCTGAAACCTCTGCGAAGGTGAGAGCATTTTCCCAATCATCGAGAGAAATCTCTTCGTTTTCGGGAAGGGTGGCTTCATGTCGTTCTACCCAGACCTGCTCTACTGGGCGCCGAATCACCGACATGAGTTCATCCTTATAAACGAAACAGGCCAAGGTCGATATGAGAAGCGTGAGAACAACTCTCGTGACCATAATCCTCAAATCCTCGAGATGATCGAGAAAGGGTTTTTCCTCCTCCGGATTAGCTTTATCCCGAAGTTTGAAAATTTTATTGAGAATGAACATGCGACGGGGATTTGCATACGCCGGATTTCCCTAAGGACAATGGAAAATTTACCTGCAACTGAACTACGACGAGAAAAGGATGAACTTTCAAGGGGTTGCCTCCTTGCTATGACTTGATAGATTTTCGCTCAGATGCCCACTTTGACTCTTGCTGATCTGGAAAATTCCGTCCCAAAAGCGGGTTTTTTCGCAAATCGTGAATGGATTTGGTCACCCGAACCATTTCAGCTGAGTAAGAATCAAAAGAAAACGCTCAATCGTCTAGGCCACCCTCTGCATCGTTTTCAATGCGTGAGTGATGAGCTTTATCGTTTAAGTTCTGAAGGAAGACGTCCGGAGTGGATCGCTAAGTTACTTGATGCCGGGAAACCTAACTGGATGATCAACTATCAGCGGTCAAGCGAGCAACGCAATGTAATCCCAAAGGTGATTCGCCCCGATTTGCTTTTGACTGAGGATGGTTTTACCGCTTCGGAATTGGACGGAGTTCCTGGGGGCATCGGAACCTTGGCGTGGTTGAGTCAAACTTATGCTAAGGCGGGTTTTGAGATTTTTGGTGGGCCAAGGGGAATGCTAGATGGCTTTGCTTCCCTTTTTGAGGACGGTGCTGATATTCTGGTTTCCGAAGAATCAAAAGATTATCGGCCGGAAATGGATTGGCTGGCAGAGGAGCTGGGTGAGAAATTCATGGTCCATCAGGCGGAAAAGTGGGAGGCTGGTAAACGTGAGAGCTACCGCTTTTTCGAGTTATTCGACTGGGAATCGATTCCTGCGATTCGAGACTTGGCGCAGGGTGGTAAGATTACCCCTCCTTTGAAACCCCACTTTGAGGAGAAATTATGGCTTGCTCTTTTCTGGGCCCCATCGCTCCGGAAGATTTGGAAAAAAGAACTGCGAGGAAGTCACTTGCATATATTGAAGAAGCTTATTCCTTATGGCTGGCCTGTTGATCCATCGGAGATTCCTCCTCACGCAGCAATTCCTAGGCTTGAAGTAAGCTCGTGGGACGAAGTTGGGGAGTTCAGCCAGAAAGATCGGCGCCTCGTTCTGAAAGTCAGCGGGTTCAGCGATCTCGCGTGGGGCTCGCGTGGTGTAATGATTGGGCATGACGAACCGTTGGAGAGATGGAGAACAGCAGTGAGGGAAGCTCAGGCTGAGTTTACTTCACATCCTAGGGTGATGCAGGAATTTCAGGATACAAAACTGGTTGAGCACCCTTACTTTAACCCCGAGACGGGCGAGATCCGTATGATGGTGGGGCGGGTCCGTCTTTGCCCTTACTATTTCGTAAGCCAGAACGGGCAGAATTCATTGGGTGGTTGTCTAGCCACGATTGTTCCGGCAGATAAAAAAAAGATACACGGAATGCGTGACGGAATACTGGTTCCTTGTATGTAAAAACATCCGAACGTTCACGGGGAACGACCGGATGTTGAAGGGCTTTATGAAATATGACTACTTGCTCTTGTTCCAGCTGTAAACATTGTCGGAATCGTTCTTGCCACCAATTTTTCCATCCTTACCCATGTGGTAAGCTATGACGCGGCGGTCCCAGATAATTTCGTTTCCAAGGGCTTGTGGCTCGCGCAGCTGGTTATCGTAATCATAGTTAAACATGATTCGATAGTAGCGATCTGCCTTGCTAGGGTTAAACCACGGTCCAAGAAGCTCGGCACGGTTTTCAGTGCGTTCGAGCCCACCATATGCAGAATCACCCTTTCCCTTGGCCTGTTTCCAGGTGAAGAAGGTTTGAAACTTCGGATTCTCGTTCTGGGCACCTTGTTGGCCAAGAAGTGGTCCCATCAATCGATTATCGGTGACTTGCTCAGAATCGATGGCCGAAGTGGTGGCCATTGGAAGAGCTTGATATTCCTCGAAGAAAGCATCACAGGCCATGACTAATTTGCCAAGACATTGGGTTGCTTCGGTCTTTTTTGTGGTCTCTAGGGCCTTATTATACATTCCAAACCCCAGAGAGGCTAGAACGGCGATAATTGCAATAACGACAAGCAGTTCAACGAGCGTGAATCCGCGCCGCATAAACGAAGATGAGGGTGTGTGTTTCATGATGTTTTGGTGATAATATTGACTGGTGAAAAAGGATTAATTGATTTTTAGGGACTTGGCAACCAAAGCCTTTCTGCTTCTACCCTGCGATGATCGATAAGTGCGCTTGGGGGACAATCCTTGGAAGGATTTTGGTTCTCATCTGTGTGAATTGCCTGGGTTGAGAGGGCAAAATATGATTTTGGAAGTTCTGATACGGTAGTTGTTAAGATCGTTGAAGTAGTCCAACCTACCCCCATGGCGAGACCAGAGGAGATGAAAAAGCGTATTATTGCGCTTTTAGGTAATGAGGGTGGCCGACCGTGTAACAAGAGCGAGCTTGCTCGGGCTCTTGAATTGTCCGGAAGTATGCGCAAGAAGCTTCGTGAAAATCTTACAGAGTTAGTTGAGGCCGGAGAAATTGTTCAGGGAAAGAAGGGGCGTTTTAGCGTCAGTGGTGCTGGTCGGAGTCGCGGGGGATTGGTTGGAAAGCTGAAAGCGGCACCGGGAGGGCATGGGTGGTTTTTTCCTGACAAAGCAGACGAGGAGAATCTTGCCACAGGAATTGACTTCGACGAGCAGGATCGTTTTTACATTTCGCCTCGCTCAATGGGAATTGCCCTCGATGGCGATATCGTTCGAGCGAAATTGGTGAAAAACAATTCGGCGTCTAGGGAACATAATGATTTACGCGCGCGGGTGATAGAGATCGTTGAACGACGCTCGAGTAGGGTGACAGGGATTTTTGTTAAAAAGGGCAAGTCTTCGTCGGTGCAAACCAATGACGAACGCTTACCACCATCGATCCAGATCGGGGATACTCTGGATGCGAGATCTGGGCAGCTCGTGGTCGCAGAGATCACCGAATGGGAACACGCCAAGGCCATACCTAAAGGGCAACTTATCGAGGTCCTAGGCTGGCCCGGGGATCCCGGGGTCGATGTCGAAGCAATCGTCCATCAACACGGGATTAATGCAACCTTCCCGAGTCATGTTGTTGAAGCCGCAAAGAAGATTCCGATGGTGATACCAGAGGACGAAATTGCTCGCCGTGAAGATTGGCGGGAGCGCGATGTCATAACAATTGATCCAAAAACAGCGAAGGATTTCGACGATGCTATATTGGTTGAAAAAGCTGAAAATGGTTGGCGATTGGCGGTCCATATCGCTGATGTTTCCTACTACGTTAAACCTGAGAGCGTTATGGATCTTGAAGCGCGTGAACGTGGCAACTCGACCTATCTTGTCGACCGTGTCATTCCAATGTTGCCCGAGGAATTAAGTAACGGCATTTGTTCCTTAGTCCCCCAAGAGGATAGGCTTACTAAGTGCGTAGTTATTGATTTTGATGTCAAAGGACGGATCGTAGAGACCTACTTTTGTGATGCTGTGATTTGCACCCCGCGGAAATATGCTTATGAGGAGGCTCAAGAGATTTTAGAAAATCTAGGCAAGGGGGGGAGACTTGGGAATAGGATTCGTGAGGCTTGGGATTTAGCTTCGCTCCTTCGGAAGCGCCGCTTCGATAATGGTGGGCTCGATTTGGATATGCCTGAAGTCAGCATAGTTCTGGACGATAAAGGTGTGCCGACTGGATATCAGCGTGAAGAATACAACGAGAGCCATCAATTAATTGAAGAATTCATGCTTGTGGCAAATGAAGCGGTAGCCCGTATGGTTAAGAATTCAAATCGGCCGACGATTTACCGGGTTCATGAAGATCCTGATCCAGACAAGTTAAAGGAATTTGCGGAGCTTGCCCGTTCCCACGGATATGAACCAGGTGACCTCACTAATCGTCGTCATATTCAAAATCTAATTAATTCGGCGAAAGGTTCGCTTGAGGAGCCAGCAATAAAGGTAGGGCTTCTAAAAAGTCTTAAAAGAGCATGTTATACAGCGACCCCTGATGGTCATTATGGCCTCGCCAAGACCGATTACTGTCACTTCACCAGTCCCATCCGACGTTACGCTGATCTTGTAATGCACCGATCCTTGCAAGCTTTGCTTAAAAACAGGCCAAAAGAAATCGACCGAACACCGGATTCGAAGCGCTGCATTGAAATTGCCGAGCACATTTCTGGAACTGAGCGAACGAGTTCGGATGCAGAAACCGAGAGCAGGCGTATGAAAATGTTGGAGTGGCTTGAGTTGTCGTCGCGCAAGGAAGAACCGCCGGTATTTGATGCAATTATCACAGAAGTCCGGGCAATGGGCCTTTTTATGGAATGCACTGATATTCTTCAACGCGGGCTTGTTAAGAGAGCTGGCTTCCCAGAGGGACGCTGGTTTTTTGAAAATAATGCTGACCGCTTCGCAAATAGTCGTGGCCAAATCCTTCAATCTGGAACTCGTATGAAAGTGGTAGTAGACGAGATTGATCGAATTGGAATGAAGGTGGATTTCAAAATCATAGAGGTGATTGGAGGAGCGTCCCAAAAAGAGGGAGTTCGCAATTTCGCAAAAAAGAAGCCAGCAGAAAAAAAGGGGGAATCAGCGCGCAGAAAGACTGTTCGCAAGTCAGTACGTAAGAATGCCCGTCGTCGGAGAAAGTAGGGAGTCTCCTAAAGATGTTTTTAGAGAAGATCCCGGGAGCTGAATCGTCAGTTTCTAAAGAGGTCGTCGAGTGGGATCGTCCGAGGTTTGACGCGTTCTCGACTTTGCTTTTCAGTTTTCTCTCCGCTTTTTCTCGACGTGTCCTCGGGATTGCTTGAGTAGAGCGAGCGGTCAAGATCGGAGCGGAGTTGTCCGAGAATCTCTCCCCACCATTTATTATCGGCCTCGACATCCTCTTGGTAAATCTCTTGCTGGGTAAGATCGAAAATCAAATAAAGTTCAGACGAGAGGTTATTGGTGCGCGGAGGTTGTGCCTTAAATCCGTTCACAATAAGTCCGTCTGTATAATCAGCGTGATAACTGACTAAGAGTGGAAATGCTTCTCGCCGCTGGTTTGCGGTGAGTTGATAACGGTCGGTGAGTTTGCGGAGTTGTTCTTGAGATTCTCGCTCAATACGCCGCCCAACTTCTTCCAAGTTAATGTTGGAAACTGTCACCTCGTAGTTTGTCGAATCCATTTCTTCGACCTTCCGGTTATCCAGAGGGAGTGGCGCTGAAATTTCGCTCCGCTTCGAAGATTTTTGCTCTTGGGACGTCTTCACGGCAGAGGGATTTTGAAGAGCTCCATTCTGCTTCGCTGGCTCACGAGAAGAAGTAAGATAGGCTGCTAAACCCGAGCCACCGAGAAGAGCAATAAAAAGAATGAATCGTGGCTTATTCATCAAGCCCTATTTGAATTTTGAACTCATCATCCATTCATACCAGTCTTTCTCAAATGAAGCGTCATCTCCGTAGCCCATGGTTTTCAAAAGAAGATCTTTTGTCGGCTTAGCACCCGCGCGAATTGAAGTAATTAATCCCTGATATTTTTTCGTGCGTTCATTGGTGCTAACCATGAAATAGTTCAGAGCAAAGATATATCCGGATTCGTTCGGCGAAAGAGTGACGATCTGGGCGCCGAGTGTCTTCTCAAGACTTACCCGTTTCTCTCCTTTACAAAGTTTCCTTAGGATTCTCGGCCATGATTCTTGAGGCCCTAGTGTCCCACCCTTGCGGGCATCTACTTTTGCGTCAGGGTTCTCCCGGTAGTAGGCTTCGAAATCGAGATAATAAATCGAACAACGATCAAAGACCATGTGCTCAGCATAGTATCCCATCCCTGCTGTCATCCAAAAGGGGAGATCTGCCTGGCGGGCGCGACCTTTCATTAAGGCCGTTCCGAGGCTGTGCACTAAGATCTCCTTACGATCTTTTTCACGTCCCCCGCCTGATTGCTCAGAATCGCTTTTGCAGATGACAAGATAACGGTTCATTGGGTCGAGGTAATTTCCAACCTGTTTCGTGATCTGAACATTGCCGTTAGCCCAATTGTGGCGGTTGGCATCGGTCATGACGCAACTATGAAAATCATGACCGGTTTCGACTAAATAGGTGGTAAAGCGGAACCGATCTTCTTTCCCCGCTTCCTGTCCGCCGGGTGTTCGGAATTCGTTCTTCTCGAAATCCCCCTCTAATCCAGGAAGAATCTCAAGCATTACCTCATAGGTTTTTTCAGAATATTTCCGGGCTGGATCGGTCCCGGTGCTCTTGGTTCGGATCGTGAAATGATCAAGCTCCTTCTCCTTCCATTTCAGGTCCGGGAAGGGTGAAGTTTGACCAGAGGCGAAGCCAGCTACAAAGAAGGAGAAAGCGACTATCTGTTTCATTGGCTGCGTATATCGTAGTGGTTTGCCGCTGGCAATGAGGGAAAGTTAACCCTGAATATTTTAAGATTGATCACCTGAGGTTTCATCAGCCCCTAGAGAAGGAAGAGGATAGAAAGAGGCTAGTGGTGAAGGAATTCTGTAGATAGCCTACTGCGGTTTAATCATCTGAATTCCAATTTAAAGGCAAAGAAGCCCGATCATTAATGATCGAGCCTCTTTTAGGTTTTGGGTATGGGGGGATTTTCGGGAATGCTAAACTCTATTTAGCGGCTGGTTTTTTGCCTTTTTTGGGAGCGCCATTGCCCTTTTTGCGACCATCTTCGCCCTTGCCAGCTCCTCGTGGGCCACCGCGGCGGGCTCCCATTGACTTGCGAGCTGCGGCCTTTTCTTCATCGCTAAGTTTTCCATCACCATCTTTGTCATGCTTCTTGAGAAAATCAGCCTTTCGAGCTGCCATGGCGACTTTACGCTCGGCTTCGCTGAGCTTTCCATCTCCGTCCTTATCGAATTTCTTCATCATTTCAGCGCGACGAGCTGCCATAGCGGCCTTGCGGTCTTCTTGGCTAAGTTTACCGTCACCTTGAGGAACGGGGCGTTTCCCGGGGCCGCGGGCTCCCTTTTTACCTTCACCCTTCGGAGGCTCTGCAGTTGCGACGGCACAGGTGACGATCGCGACGATTACTGATGTTAGTTTTGTTTTCATAGTGGTTTTCTAATTTCTCGGGATTTTAAGATAGTCCCAGATTCAGGTGATATAACCGTTCGTTGGAGAAGAGTTGCGAATGGGGTGTAAATTTTTTAATGAATTGTCATTGCCGGTTCGAGTGCATATCCCAAAGATCCCTTAATGCAGGAAGGGGTTAACAAACGAAGTAAAGCCGAGATCTTTCGGGCCCGTCTTACAAGCACCGTCATTTTATGGGCTCTTGTGACGGGTGTTTTTGTTTCTCAAAATAAATGGGCTTTTTTTGGACTCGTTTCCTTTTTAACGGTAGCTGGTACTTGGGAGTTTCGGAATTTGTTTTCGAAGTTCCCCGGCGATGTTTGTCGGGCCGTCGGTTTATTAGTCGGTCTAGCAGTTGCTCTTTCCACCGGATTCTTTCTTGTCGTAGGGTATCAAGGGCACGATAATTATTTTAGCGAATTAGCAGGACTGACTACGGTTACGATCTTTTGTTTTTTTGTCAGATTTAAACATGGCATCGAAGAACGTCAGAGTGTGGATGCGGTGGGGGATGGATTACTTGCATTTGTTTATGTGCCTATCCTCTTCGGATGTTTTGTTTATCGCCTTATTTTCCTGCCTGGGGGTGGAGGGGGGGGGGAGGTCCCCGGAGCTTGGTTGCTTTTGTTCATGATTGCTGCGGCCAAATTCACCGATATGGGTGCCTACATTACAGGGTCCTTGATCGGAAAAAACAAAATGGCTCCTCATCTAAGTCCTGCGAAAACCTGGGAAGGTTTTTTGGGAGCGCTTGTTTTTGCTCAACTAGCGGCATGGGGAGTATGGATATTGTCCGGCGATATCTTGTCTTGGATTCCACCACTGCATGTTGGCGTTCTAGCCCTTCTGATTGGTTTGGTGGCCGTCGCGGGTGATCTTGCTGAATCTATTTTGAAACGAAGCCTCGAGGTGAAGGATTCTGGGAGTTTGATGCCCGGAATTGGAGGGGTTCTCGATTTAATTGATAGCCTTTGTTTTGCTGCTCCCGTGACGTATTTTTACCTTCTTAAGACAGGTCTCATTCAATGAAAAAGCGTGTTTTAATTTTAGGTTCCACTGGGTCAATTGGGACAAGTGCGCTTATTGTGGCGCGGCAAATTCCCGATCGAATGTCGGTTGTCGGGCTCGCTGCTGGCACGCGCGTTGAGGACCTAGAAGAGCAAGCAAAGGAATTTGGAGTAAATCATCTTTGTTTGGCCGATGACTCACGCTGTAAGCAACTTGAAAAACCTGGACGTTCCATTTACGCCGGAGCGGAAGGACTGGTGGAAATTGTGGAGGCAACTAAGCCCGATTTGGTATTAGTGGCAATTGTGGGCGTTGAGGGATTGCGCCCAACATTAGCGGCCATCGCATTGGGTTGTGATGTCGCGGTTGCGAGTAAGGAAATTTTGGTGATGGCCGGGGAGGTTGTTATGAATGCTGCCCGAAGGAAGGGGGTTAATATTCTCCCCGTTGATAGTGAACACAATGCGATTTTTCAATGTCTCGAAGGTCATGAAGGGGGCTCAGATGAAGTTCGCCGCCTCATTGTTACTGCCTCAGGAGGACCATTTCGGACATTGCCAGCTGAAAAACTTTCTGAGGTGAAGCTGGAGGACGCTCTAAAGCATCCGACTTGGGAGATGGGGCAAAAAATCACAATTGATTCAGCGACCCTTTTTAACAAAGGACTTGAGATGATTGAAGCTCGCTGGCTTTTTGATATTCCAATGTCTAAAGTTGAGGTGGTGGTACATCCTCAGAGTATTGTCCACTCAATGGTCGAGTTTGTCGACGGGAGTGTGTTAGCCCAACTAAGCACAACGGATATGTGTTTTCCGATTCAGTATGCCGTGGTCTGGCCTGAGCGTCTAAGGAACAAATTGAAACCACTAGATTTCCCGACTCTCGCCAAGCTTGAGTTTGAAGCACCTCGTGAAAACGATTTCCCGGCCCTCAATTTGGCACGGGAAGCCGGAGAGCGGGGTGGAACTCTACCTGCGGTCTTGAATGCCGCCAATGAGGTTGCCAACGAAGCATTTCGGCAGAGCAGCCTCAGTTTCCCTGGAATTTGGCAGGTCGTGGAAGAAACGATGAATCAAGTCGAGCACATTGATTCGCAGGAATTAGATGTCGTGGTCAATGCCGACCTCGAGGCTCGGAAAATAGCCCGTGAAATTACCAGGCGCGTATGATGTCGTGGATCAACGCAGGACCTTTATAAACGAAACCGGTGTAGATTTGCACAAGTGATGCTCCAGCTGCTTTTTTGGCGAGGGCGTCGTCGGCTGAGAAGATTCCGCCGGCCCCTATGATTGGAACATCTTTGCCAAGTCCAGCACTAAAACGGGCGATTACCTCAGTTGAATGATTGGTCAATGGAGCCCCAGAAAGTCCGCCAGCCTCCTTGGCGTTTGGGTGATTTTCGACAGTCGCGCGATCTAGGGTTGTGTTAGTAGCGATAATAAAATCGAGCCCGCCATTACGGAAGATTTTTGCGAGCCCATCGATCTGGTTTTCATCGAGATCCGGTGCGACTTTAAGCGCGAAGGGGACGTATCGCCCGGTTTTCTTATGAAGGGTTTCCTGCAGCTTTTTGAGTCTTTCAAGAAGTTTCCCTGCGGCCTCCTCTGATTGAAGGTCACGCAGACCTGGCGTGTTGGGAGAAGAAAAGTTAGCTGTTATATAGTCTGCCCAAGGATAGGCCTTTTCGAAGGCGATCGCATAATCCTCGTTAGCCCGTTCGTTAGGAGTGACTTTGTTTTTTCCAATATTGATGCCGACGATTCCCTTGAAAGAGGAAGAGGAACGTGCATTGGCAAGGCCTTGGTTAATACCGGGATTATTGAAACCCATGCGATTAATGAGAGCCTTATATTGAGGTAGTCGGAATAGGCGTGGAGCTTCGTTTCCTTCTTGAGGCTTCGGGGTGAGAGTGCCAACTTCAATATGTCCGAAGCCAAGAAGACCGAGGGCATCAATGGTGTTCGCTTCTTTATCGAGGCCAGCTGCGAGACCAACTGGATTGGGGAACGTTAAGCCAGCAAAAGAAATCGGCTTTGATTCTGGCTTAGCAGTTAAGGCCTGCAAAATCCCGAGATTTTTGCTCGCACGAAGGCCCGCCATCGAAAAGTGATGTGCGCGCTCAGCATCAAGACGGAAGAGGATGGCGCGTGCAGCAGGATAAAGAAGATTGAGCACAGGGAATTTGTGCCGGAGATCGGTGAGTTAGGCAAGTTTTGGAATTTTTTGAATTGAGAGGAGTCATCAAAATTAACATTTAATGAACCCGTTTCCGTAACCGGATCGGGCCTTTGAAGGTTGACGGATCGACAGCTCCTCCCTTTTGAAGAATTTCAATTTCACCAGTTTCAAGGAGCCGCCGGGCAGCTTGGCGCGTCCGCTCCATATGTTTTTGCCATCCTTCTTCTTTGAAGATCAATCGTGTGGCTTCGCTTGGGCAAATTGTGGCATTGATTGACTTGTGATTGAGGATTTCAAGGATTGCTGTTTCGAGCTTACGGTCGAGGTCGTTAGGCTTAGACCTGCGGCACTGAATGGAGCAGTAACGGATCTCATGCCAACAGTTTTTCCACTTCTTGCGCCATTGGATCGTTCGTCCGCAGGTTTGGCAAATTTTATTAGGAATCATCGCGACTTGCGTTTTGGGGGAAGAGGTTGATTGATTTACCATGAATGACGAACTCAAAAATAGAGTGATCCGAATGGCATGGGAGGACCGGACGACATTTGATGAAATTCATAAAAAAACTGGCTTGGTTGAGGCTGCGGTAATCAAAGTGATGCGAACAAACCTCAAGCCGAGCAGCTTTAGGATGTGGCGTAAGCGGGTCAATGGTCGAATCACAAAACACGCGGGGAGATTTCGTGAAAGCCGTCTTCAGATGAAAAGAGTTTCAGGGCGAGATCTTCTCAATCAGCAGGAAAGTGAATGAGGTCAAATTCTCCGGTTAATCTTTTGATCTCCGCAGCCACAAGTGATCCGACAACTGCACCTCGGTGGCAACTGTCACCACCGACTTTCGCATTAGCAATGACAGCTTCGGCTAAATTTTCGTGGTATTTCCAAGCAAGATAGAGTGAGGCGGGGAAGGATTGATCAATATAGCAGGCCGGACTTAACCGTTGCCCTACTATGACGCGATCGTCTTGGTTCGCCCATTTTGTAGCCTTGCGAGTGGAGAACCAATCACCGGCCTGTGTCATAAGAGCCTCCCGTAGTGGGGTGCCATTGGCAACAAATTGAAGGACGCGAACGAGGCAATCAGCGGCCCGCAGGACGTTGGAGTGGCGATGTGTGAGAGAAATGTGGGCTTTGATGGTCTTGCGGTGGTCGCCCGCGGGTAACGCTGCCAAAAGCGAGGGAACAGTGGCGAGGCCACCAATGTGCTCGTCAGAAATTCCACATTTTAGGATGCTTTTACCTTGGGCATAACGGGTAAAGAAAGCCCTATGGTATTCCTCAAGATAGGTGTCGTTATGCCAGTTAGGAGTGCGCATAAGTTCGATGTATTTTTCAATCCAGTCGACAGGATCATAACTGCCTCTGAGTGAAACTTGATGATGAAGAGCTTGAGCAAGTTTGAAATTAACCGTGTTTTCTCCCGCACGCAGATTTTGGTGGTAGTGAATGCCACGCTGTCCCCAGAAGCGCGCCTGATCGTGTAGAATTTCTCCTTTCTCATTAAGCGGCGTGTATTCGGATCGCCACAAGATACTGTCGGGATGATGAGAGCATGGTGGGAGGTAGCGATCGAGCTCTGGATAATCTTGGTCCATAGCACTCCGGTCGTAATACCAGTGGACCGGCATTGCGAACGCGTCGGCGATCAGCGAACCATGGTAAGCTGCTTGGTGAATAGTCACCTTTAAACATCGTTGATTACCGTGATTTGTCGCCTGGTTTTTAGATACCTTGAGCTCTTCGGTTTGTTCGTGTTAGTCTAGTACCGCTCAACGATTAACTAATGATCTCAGTTATTTCATCGGTGCTGTCGACAAATTTAGATTCGGACATACCGAGACGATTCGCCATGGTGACAAAGAGATTTGAGAGTGGGACTTCTGGCCCAAAGCGATGATAGGCCCCGTGTTTGAGCCCAAGTTTGTCACCACCAGCTAGGACTAGAGGGTAGTTGGTATTGTTGTGAGTAGTACTATTGCTGCTTCCATAAAGAACCATGGTCTGATCCAGAAGAGTGCCTTCATTTTCTGGGGTATTCCGCAGGCGGTGAAGGAAATAAGTTAGCTGTTCAGCACGAAAACGGTCCCATTTTCCAAGTGCTTCAGCTCCGCTAGGCTTGTTCCATCCATGAGCAAGGCTGTGCTGATTTTTCCCGAAACCGAGGAGAGATGGAAACTTTGTCGCGATTGAAGTAGCGCCGTTCATATTCCCCATTTGATAAGTGAGAAAGCGAGTCGAATCGGTTTGGATCGCAAGGAACATAAGGTCGAGCATCGTTTTAATCAATTCTCCAGGAGTCTTATCATCGGCGTCAAGATGTAATCCAGAGAGGTTGATCTGCGGCTTTGGGATATCGAGCCATTTTTCTGAACGTTCGACCCTTTGTTCGATTTGGCGAACCGATTGAAGATACTCGTCAAACTTCTCCTGATCGTGTTTCCCGAGTTTCCGGCGAACGGACTTTGAATGCTCGAGAACAAGATCAAGCATATGGTCGGAGTTTTTGATTTCTTGGCGCTTCGAGTCGATATTCTTGTCCTCCTTTCCGAATAGTCGATTGTAGACAAGGCGAGGATGGTGAAGAGCTGGGACAGGTGATCCGTTACGATTGAATGAAAGAGTGCTTGAGCGAGTAGCTTCGCCAACTCCACCATCGACCGAAAGGCTCAGCGAGCGAAAGCGGGTCTCATCGCCAAGTTTTGCGGCAAGTAGTTGATCGAGAGAAATAGAATTTTTGAGCTGTCCACCTTTGAGTTTGGCCGCAGTTAGGAAGATGTCGGCGGTGTCGTGTCCACCGATTTTGCGGCCATTCGGATGAGAGAGGCCACCGAGAATTGAAAGGTGTTTGCGGAGAGGCTCAAGGCATCTAAGGCTTTCATTAAATTGATAATCATTACCTTCAGTATCGGGGAACCATCGCCATTTCGATTCGGGGTTGTTCTTCCCTTTATTATTCCTTGGCAGGCTTACGCCATAGGGAAAGTAGATCGCACAGAAGCGTTTTGGCTGCGGGGCTTTTTTGAGGTCAGCTCCCATGCATTCGAGAAATGGCAAGGAAAGGGAGGCCCCGACGCCGCGCAAGAAGGTGCGGCGGGGAAGATGCCAAGATTTGCGGTTCATAAATTACTTACTCTGGAATGTTTTACTGGTCACCACCAGATGAATTAAATTTTTGATTCGGTAATCAGATTCAATGAACTTTGAGGTGAGATCATTTATTGACTTTTCATCGATTAATTCGAGGCGACGTCCTAGTGCATAGGTGAGAACTTTCGTGGTGAAGGCACGGGCGAATTGCTCGCGACGATCCTCGAGGAGATATTTTTTGAGGCCGGCTATCCCCTCGACCTTCTTGCCGTTCGGGAGGGTTGCTTTTGAGAGAACGGGAAGTTTGATCATGCCTTTTCCTTTGATCTTTTTGCGGAGGATTTCCTCTCGCCAGAGTCCGTCAGCGCCAAAGTTTTCGAGAGAGATTCCCCAAGGATCGATATTACGATGGCACTCGTTACAGGAGACCTGCTTGCGATGCTCGGCAAGTTGATCGCGAACTGAGAGGGAGGCAAAATCTGGATCGGTGGGATCGAGAGCTGGAACATCCGGCGGTGGCGGAGCCGGAGGATCATCGAGGAGACGTTCGCGGATCCAAACTGCTCGTTTGACAGGGTGTGAATCTTCACCAGAGGAATTGCCTAGAAGGACACTGCCGTGGGCGAGGATGCCTCCGCGATGGTCACCAGGTTTAATGGAGACTCGTTCAAAGCGGCTGCCTTTGGGTCCCGTGAGGCCGTAGTGCTTGGCAAGTGGTTCATCCAACATGGTGAAATTGGAATCGAGGATATTGAGCGCGCTCAGGTTTTCTCGAAATAGTTCACCAAAGAAGTGAATCGTTTCGCCTCGCATTGAAGCTTTTAGGGCAGAGTCGAATTTTGGATAATAATTAGGGTTGATAGCGACACGCTGGAGAGCTCCCACATCCAGCCATTGATCGGCGAATTGTTCCACAAATTGCCACGAACGTTCATCTGCAATCATCCGTGAAATTTCTTTTTCTAAAACGTCCGGTTTTCCCAGATCTCCTTTTTTGGCAAGATTGAAAAGGCGTGCATCGGGCATGGTACTCCATAGAAAATAGGAGAGGCGGGAAGCCAGTTCCCAATCGCTAATGGAGCGTTTTGAAGATCCGGAAGGTTCTATGAGATAAAGGAAGTCAGGTGAGATCAGAACCATTGCAAGGGTCTCGCGAATAGCTTCCTCAAAGGTTCCCATTTTTGGACGGGCTGATCTAAAGAATCGATGATAAGGAGCGATTTCCTCGTCACGAATAGGTCGACGAAAGGCCCTTCCCATGAAGTGACGGAGTATAACTTTTGAGTAGGCTTCTTCATTCGAGCGCTGGTTGGATGGAAATAGGATTGCTTGATGGTGTGCTGGTGGCCAGTCATCTAAAATGGGACCTGTGAACTCCATTGAGGCAACCTCAATTTGAGGGTAATTCAGGGGCCCTTTTTGAACCTTTTTTTTCTTCCCCTTACCTCGGGCTTTGATTGGCTTGTCACGACCTTCGGCGTAGGCATTATCGAGCCATAATAAGAGGCCAGGAAATTTGCTTTGAGTTTTACTGGGAAGGGGGAAGTTTTCGACTCGTGCCCGGAACTCAATGACGTGCCAATCTTCCGAGGTAATGTCGACCGATTTAATAAATCGGCGAGGGGCTTGGACATCAGCCCGGTATCCTATAGCGGCGCGGAGTTGGGGATAACCACGGCCTTCCGCAAATTCTGCTCTTACCTTAGCTCGGATCAGGACCTCACCATCTTCCGGGTAATCGATAAGTTTGGCGATAAATTGCTGGTCTTTGTCGAGGATGTTGCTGCCCCGGTTTTTATCATTTACGCTAGTGGTAAATTCTTCCTCAAAAAAATTGGGACGCGAACCAGTTACGATCGCTTTAGCGAGTCCCTTACGAGCTGATTCTAGATAATACTCTAGCTGAAGATCCGATATCTGGAGTGTTCCCCCATTATTGCGAAAGCCATCTTCCGAAAGAGATTCTGGTGGAAGGTTCTTGGCATAATCCATCTCGATACCGAGGAGGTCTCGCATCGTATTCTGGTAATCGGTTTTGTTGAGCCGCCGTAAAACAACGCGACCGTCAGTATTTGTTCTGGCTGCTACGAGAGCGTCGATTTCTTGCGCAATCCAGGAAGTGAGTATTTTGAGTTCGTCTGGGGACAGCGGGTCCTCTTTCTTCGGTGGCATTTCCGAAAGATTGAGAGTGTCTCGGACATCATGCCAAGTTTCTGCGGCAACGCGGTTCTTAAGAAGATCTTGCGAGAGAGTATCAAGCCGCAAATCGCCTTTTTGTTTTTTTTCGCCGTGGCATTTAAAGCAGTGCTCTTGAAGGATAGGTTTGACCTGTTCCTCAAAGTTAATCGCTACCAATCCCGGGGAAGGCATTATGAACAGAAGAACAAATAGCAATTGGAAGGTTCGAAGTCTCATCAAGTGTCGCTTTGTGGATACCACAAGTTTTGCCCCTCTCTTTCAGGTCGCCCTTCTAGGTGGTTTTTACCGCGGCGCGGTTTGAATAATGTCTCTAAAATGATAAACGAGGGAATTTTGCTTCGTATTTCTTAAATGTTGCAAAAGTCGGTCATATTCGGGGGGATCTTAGTTGGAATCGGAGTGATTGCAATCTGGGCACTGGGGGGTCGCGGGGAGGATGTCAGGGGTGGCGAATTTGAGGATCTGCAGGGACAAACTTCAGCTGGAGGTTTAGACCGTGGGGGAAAAGATCGTCGAACTGTAGATAGAGCTTTGGGGACGGGAGTGGGGAAAAGAAAGATGAGTAGAAATGAAATCATCGAAGTCGGAAAGAATTTGCGCTGGGAATTAAATCCATTGCGAAGAAGGGCAGCTTTGGGTCGGCTTCTTGAAGGAATGAACAAGGAAAATGCAATGTTGGTGAGAGACCAAGTTGTGCATTTTTCGCCCGAAAGTAATGAGTTTCAGGATTTTCATTTCGCTTGGGGGGCCATGTTAGGAGTCGAAGCGGTTGAAATCGGAGCAGACACCAAGGAGAAGGATATGGCCGCAACAATGATGGGTTGGGCAAGCTTAGATCCGGTGGGCGCGTTATCCTGGTATGATTCCTTAGAGGAAGATCGAAGTAATTGTAGTGATGTTACCTTTGGAATGCTAAAGGGACTGGCGAGTTCAGATCTGGCTTTTGCAACCGATTTTGCGGTAAGAAAGCTTGAGGCTGAGGACCAGCGTGCAGGGGAAATGTTGGGACTGGTCAAAGATAAGATGTTGGAGGTAGAGACTTTGCCGCGGGCGGCGGCATGGGCACTTGAATTGCCGGAAGGAAAAGTGAGGAACGATACATTAAGGGATGTGACAGGAGAATTTGTTAAACGAGAGCCAAAGGAAGCCGCCAATTGGGCGGCTGGTTTGGACGGTGAGGAAGGGGTAGAGATTAAAAAGCTTGTAGCGGCAAAGTGGGCGCAGGAGGATCCCGCAGGTTGTTTGGAATGGGCCCAGAGACTTCCGGATGGACCGGGGAAGAACGCTAGTATCGGAGAGGTAGTTTTAGAATGGACCGGGCAGGATCCAGATGCAGTTTACGAGTTTTTGAACGGTATGTCCGACACAAGTGAAAGGGATGCAGCAGTTGAAGCATTTTCATCCCGAATTTCAGGTGATGATCCTCATTCTGCAATTGCTTGGGCCGACGAGATTCAAGATAGCGAATCCCGAAGGACCGCAATGATTCGTGCAGGTCGAGCATTGATGAGGCAGAATGCTGAAGAGGGACGTCAGTGGCTACAAAGGAGCGGACTTACGGAGGACGTGCGGAGGGAGATCGAAAAGTAGCTGCCTTAGATCGACCTGCAGCGGGTTTGGGTATTGCGAACGATAAGATAAGTAAAGATGTGCCAATTAGGGATCATTGATTACGCTAATTCTGCCGCGATGGAGTCCACAAGGAGAGGGCCGTCATTAATGAGTTGGAGGTGGGTCGCTGTTTTCCTTACGAGATGGTTGATCGAACCTAGATTCGCGTCTGGCAAGAGGTATTTGAGGGGTAACCCTTCTTTGGTGCGAAGTTGAAGAGCGATGCGTTCGAGGCGCCAAGCCTCGTCATCTAGAATTTCGATTTTTTCTTGGGCGTGCCCAATCGATTTAATTCGCTTGAGATAATCAGGAGTGTCACAGACGTTTTGGTGTCGAGTGCGGTTTAGAGTGGAGACAGCGGAGGGTCCTAGTCCGAGGTAGTCGTTACCGATCCAGTATCCTTCGTTGTGCCGTGAACGTCTTCTAGGAAGTGCATAATTGGATGTCTCATAATGCTCGTAGCCGGCGGAGGATAGGAGCTCTTCGCCCAAGGAGAACATTTCAGCATTAAGATTTGAATCGTCTTGGAAAGCGCCTGTTTGGAATTTTTCGAAGAAAGCAGTGTCTTCTTCATAGGTGAGATTATAGGCGGAGAGGTGGTCGGGTTGGAGAGCGAGTGCTTGAGTAAGGGTGTCTTCCCAGTCTAGAAGTGATTGGCCCGGAACAGAGAAGATGAGGTCGATATTGATCTCAAGGTTGGAGGCTTCGCGTAGCAGGTGGACCGAGGTAATCGCCTGCATAGGTGAGTGTTCACGGCCGAGAGTTTCGAGGTGTTTCCCAATAAAGGATTGAACACCCAAGGAAACCCGGGTCACGCCGAGTTCCTCATAGAGGTGAGCGGTACGGGAGGTGAAAGTTGCCGGATTTGCTTCAAGAGTAACTTCCCCAACAGCGGAGAAATCAAGAATTGTGCGGAGGCCTGTGAAAAGTCGCCGGAGGTGGGTAGGCGAAAGCATGGAAGGTGTGCCTCCACCAAAGTAGATAGTTTTTAGAGGTGGGAGGTTTTTTTTTGCAGCGAAGCGTGCTTCATCTAAAATAGCTTCGACAAAGGCTCCAAGGTCAGTTTTTCCAGGGGTGTGCTTATAAAATGAGCAGTAGGGGCAGATGCGGTGGCAAAAAGGGATGTGGAGGTAGAGGTGCACATGCGGAACATTGAACATTGAACATTGAACTCTCAACGCTGAACTGGGAGAAGTGTTGCATCACCATGAGCGGGAATTTAAGTCGTAAGGTTTTGAAGGATGTGTCCCGTTCTTTTTACCTTAGCTTACGTTTTTTACCAAAAGGGTTTAGGGCACCAACGAGTGTTGGTTATTTACTCGCTCGAGCGAGTGACACGATTGCGGATGCGGGACAGCTCGGGATCATGGAGCGTCGTGATTTATTAGTGCAATTCGTGAAATTTGTAACAGAAGGCACTTCGTTCCAAATGCCCGAAGTTAAGGGGCTCGCAGAGGGAGAAAAGGTCTTGATGTCGAAGTTAGGCGATTGTTTGGCAGCGCTGGGAAACCTACCGGATTGGCAACAAGTTTCGGTTCGCAAAGTGGTCGGAATCATCACTGAGGGCCAATGTTGGGATCTGGATCGCTTTGCCGGTGAAGGGGTGGTATGCTTGGACTCGGATGCTGAGCTGAGGACCTACACCTATCAAGTAGCTGGATGTGTTGGGGAGTTTTGGACAGAAATTGGAATAGGGGGGCGAGGGGATTTCGCGCGGGCTTCGGATGACGAAATGATGAGATGGGGTAAAGCGTATGGGCGTAGCCTACAGTTGATAAATATTTTGCGAGATGTGCCCGAGGATCGGAAGAATGGAAGATGTTATCTGCCAGGGGCTGAGACAAGAGAGCAGTTGCTGCGGGAGCGACAACGGTGGATCAAGGAGGCTCACAAAGGGTTAGATCAGGCGGAACGATACGCGAGATCTTTAAATGGGAGGCGAATGCGCTTCGGAACAGTTTTACCGGCTATGATTGGGCGTAAAACTTTGAGTCGATTAGAAGTGGCGTCTTGGGAAGACTGGGAGGCTAGGGTGAAGATTTCTCGTAAAGAAGTTTATGGGATGATGGTAAAGGCGGCAAAGTTTGCAATTTCATAACCATTGAGCTCCCTTCGTAATCCCCTGATGAGTGGTATTAAGTGAGAAGTAGTGAGTCCTAGACCACTTAAGCGGGAGCTGACCTAAGGTTCATTGGACTCCTATTGCTTTAGGTCGCCAAAAGCCTTGAATTAATCTGCGAGATGTTCGCGTATGTATGGTGTGTAGAGCTCAGGTTCCAGCAGGAAGGAGTCGTGTCCTTTCGCGGAATGGACTGTGATATGAATGTTATCCACTGACGCCTCTTCTAGGTGTCTTACGACCTCGGCCTGTTCCTCAGGATAGAAACAGAAGTCTGAGTCGATCGAGAAAATAAGGAACTTATGTCCGGCGGCATTGCAACGAGTAAAGAGGTCTTTGGGAGAGGACGCATCTCCCTGGAGAACGGCGTTGTAACGCGACCACATGTCTATGATCCGGAGATAGGTATTTGCATCAAAGCGCTCTGTGAATTTCTTTCCTTGGTGAAGCATGTAGCTTTGGAAGGTGTCGCGAACCTGATACCATGAGAGCATTTCTTCTTCGTGAAGAAGGTCGCGACGTGCGCGTTTTTCGAAGGTGTCTAAATGAACAAATGTTTTATGCGAGATCATACGCGCAAGCGCTAGACCAATCCGTGGGTATTCAGATCCATAGTAATCGCCACCGTTAAAATGCTTATCATTTTCGATGGCGAGAATTTGTTCAAAAAGAATGAGTCGGTTTAGGACGGTAGTCTTAAATCCGCTGGCGATCGCAATGACACGGTTCACCTTTTCGGGATGACGTGTCGCAAAAGTGAGGGTGCAAAGGCCGCCGACCGATGGGCCAACAACCGAGTGGAGTTTGCTAATCTTCAGGTGATTTAAAAGTGGGATTTGAGTATCCACGAGATCAGCGATATTAAGGTGCGGGAAAGTTGAACCAAAGATCTTCCCTGTTTCGGGGTTGATGCTTGATGGTCCGGTGGAGCCGTAGCACCCCCCCAAGTAATTGGCACAGATTACGAAGAAATGGTTTGTATCGATTGCTTTACCTGGGCCGACCATTTTGTTCCACCACCCATCGTGTAGTTCCTCGGTCCAAAGGTTGCAGGCCTCTGGTGCTTCGGGGTGATTGCCGCTGACATGATGGGTTCCGGACAAGGCGTGGAAAATGAGCACTGCATTGGAGCGGTCCTCATTAAGAGTTCCCCAAGTTGCGTAGGCAAGTTGGGCCGAAGGAATGCGTCCGCCGTCACGAAGGGTGAGATCCCCAAGAGAAATGAGAGAGCTTTTGGTGTCGGGCACGCTGAAACAAAGACTGAAATGATGGATTTTAAAACCCTAAACCCGAAAATGGAGCAGGAGTCAGCTGCCAAAAGTGCTTCTCTGGGGCTTTTGGGGCTACAAACCAGGCTGTCGAAGGGGAATTGTATTCATTACCTAGTAGGCCAAAGGAACCTCGTGTTTTGAGTTTGAGCGCGGGAGGTTGGTCCACCGTATATACGATTTCGACGCTATTCTACTTTAGGGTTCCAATTGCGAGAAAATTCGATTTGCTTGCAGTATGATCGCTTTCAAAGAATGGGATATTGTCTGTAAAGCCTTGGAGGAAGGGCGTCAGTCACTGATCCTCCGGAAGGGTGGGATCCACGAGGGGCGAGAGGGTTTTTCATTTGCGCACGATGAATTTGTTCTCTTTCCCACGCGTTTTCATGCTCAGGGTGACTATGTAAAGATTCCTGGAGTGGAAGCGAAGCCCGAATGGGAGCTCGGCGACAAGGTGGTTATTGAGTCAAAGGTGATGGTGAAAAGGGCAGTGACCCTGACTGATTGGAATGAGGTGGCGTTACTCGCTGATCAGCACATTTGGACTGAAGAAACGATCCGGGACCGATTTTTCTGGGAAGGGAAAGGAATGGCTTCGGGAAGTATTCACGTAGCGTATGTGGAAATAGAAAAGCTGAAAGATCCACTCCGGTTCGCCTATGCAAAATCCCACGGGGGATGTCGAAGTTGGGTTGAGATCAATGTTTGAAAATAAATTTTCGGCGAGAAAACAGGTCCCATCTCACTCACCAGTTCTACTCGTCGACATTGAAGCCGGCTTCCTCGAGCGCGAGGGTTGCAGCTCCGACCATGCCGGCTTCATTACCGAAACGGGCGGGAAGAAGGCGAAGATTCTCTTTGAAGGCAGGGCTGAGTTGGCCGCGTAAATGCTTTTCGAGTGGATCAAAGAGAAAGCTCCCAGCTTTGGCAACACCGCCGCCGATGATGATAGCCTCGGGATTAAGCAGCCAACAGCAATTCATGAGAGAGGTGGAGAGCATTTTGGCGACTCTATCCCAAATACCGAGAGCGATCTCATCGCCCTGTTTCGCTAGGATAGAAAGCTGGGCTGGTTCGCACTCTGATTTCTCACGAAAAATACCAGCCTCAGAATAAGCCGTATGAGCCAGATCGGTAATTTGCTGATTTCCAACATAGTCTTCAAGCGAACCACGGTTCCCATAGGCCCCGTCTGGTCCTTTGAAATCGATAGAGGTTTGTCCAAGTTCGCCAGCTACAAACCCAGCACCCCGGACCATACGCCCATCGACAATGATACCGCCACCAACTCCTGTTCCGAGAGTGAGGGCAACAAGGTGGTTCATGCCCCGACCAGAGCCACGTTTCCATTCGGCGTATGCCATGCAATTCGCATCGTTCTCAACCGTGACAGGGAGATTAGAAAGCTGATTGAGCTCTCGCTTGAGATAGATTCGCTGCCAGCCTTTGACATTGGTAAGGTTATGAACCATTCCCGTGGGGAAATCGACAAACCCGGGCATGCCGACGCCGATGGCTTCAATGCGAGGGTGCTTGGCCCGAAGATCTTTAATGGTTTCGTGAATACATTCGATCAGGGGAGCGGCGCTTTCGAAGTTCTGGGTTTCGATACGCGGGGCTTCTTCGATAAGATTACCACGATAGAGAACTCCGGTTTTTACCGAAGTTCCGCCGAAATCAATGCCGATGGCCAAAGGAAGATCGCTCATAAGTTTGGGGAAGGTTAAAAGAAATGAGAGAGCAAAGAACGCTCTTTCTTGAGAAATTCAGTGATTTGATGTTCCGATGACTTGAATTCCCTTCATCGTCAAGTCTTGGTCGATGATGTCTATGTCGTTAATTCCTTTGCCAATGAGCTCAGCATCTCCTCCGGTGGCAAAAATTTTAGGTGTACCACCAAGTTCACCCCGGACTTCGTTTAAGATCTCTCGAATCAGGCCACGATAGCCGATGACGGCTCCAACCTGCATCGCTTCTTCGGTACTCCGCCCGATGGCGGAGTTCGGCTCTTCAAGCTGGATAGCAGGGAGAAGCGCGGTTTTCTGGTGGAGATAATCCCGAAGTGAGGCGGTGCCGGGCGCTATCACACCTCCAAGATAGGATCCTGCCTTAGAAATGACATCGAATGTAACGGCGGTGCCAAAGTCGATTACAATTGCTGAGCCTTGACGATCAAGGATTGCGGCAGAAGCGTTAGCGAGACGATCCGCGCCTATTTTGGAGGGAATAGGATAATCAATAGTAATCGGCATCTTAGACTGATGCGAGATGTGATGAATGGGTTGATCGAAAATAGCCTTCATTAGAACTGAGGCGTCAGGGACAACTGAGCATAGGGTTACCTTCTCAAAAGTCTGACCATGGAGCATGGTTTGGATAGAAGTTTTAGAAAGATCTGAAGTTGGTATAACGCCGCGCCACTCAGAGAGCTCACCGCCGAAATCGAGTGCGAACTTGGTCAGGGTGTTGGAGTTGTCGATGAGCAGGTGCACGAGAGAGGGAGTGACAAAGTTTTTAGCAATGAACTTGAGATGCCGTTAAAGTTATCGGATCTCTAGTATTTCTACTTCGTAGCCATCAGGATCAGTGATGAATGCCATTTTCCGCTCACCTGTTGAGAATTTTTCGCGCCAACCCTCTGGCCAGATTTCGATTTTTTGATCCTCAAGTTTTGTGCAATACTCAACGATATCTAGAACACCAACGCAGGTATGCATCAAGTCATCGGGGACCGTCACCTTGTAATCAGGCGAATACGTAAGCTCGAGGAAGTGTTCGTTGTCAGGAAGGTGCATGAAGGCGAGTTCATTGCCTTGGGGTGATTTTTTTTGTTGCCCAAGTTCGAAGCCAACTTTTTTGTAAAACTCGATGGATTTGGCTGGTTTGGAGACGCGAATGCGTGTGTGAAGGAACTTAATCATACGGGGGAGTCTGGCGAGAAGTGGGTGCTGTGTGAAGTGTGTAGTTGCGGGAGAGCGGCGGAAGCGTTAGAGATCCCCCGTCTTGAGATCGTTTAGTTGGACCCTTGCTCTTAGGTATTTGAATCCCTTACGGACCTTTGTGTCGGTTATCACCCTGATATCCCTACTCGGTGTGGCCTTTGGCGTAATGGTTTTGATCGTGGTTCTTTCAATTCACAATGGATTCGAAAGGAACTTAAAGGATACCTTGTTGGGGCACTCTCCGCACATTTCAATTCAATCGAGTTACGGGACGATCTCCAACTGGGAGGAAATGGAAGTCTCGCTAGCTAAGGAAGATAAAGTCGAGTCAGCGTTCGCTTTAGTGGAAGGTTTTGTTCTTCTGGATTCACGTGCTTGGCAGCGACCTTCTTATTTCAGAGCCTTTAATACGGAGAACGAGGGGCAGGTCAGAGCATTGGAGGCGATGCTTGATAGAGAAAATTTTCCAAACAGCACGGTGGATTTTAATCCAGCTCAGGGTGACTCGGTCAGTTTTGCTCCTCCAGCTCCAGAGCGAGACAATGGAGATATTGGTGCAACGCCTCTTGTTCCTGTTGATACTACAGATTTACCGCCAGGTAATGATGATGAGCTTTATGGGAATCGTCACGTCGTTGTTTCGAGTCAACTCGCTAAGTCGATTGGGTTAAAGGTGGGCGATGATATAAGGATCATTGCAGCAAGCAATCTCGACGAGGTAATGGCTGTTTATGATGTTCCAAAGCAAAGAGCTTGGGAACTTTATCCAGATGTTTTTGAAAAATTTGAGGGGAGACTTAAGAAGATTTTTGAGGTGTCGAGCGGTGAGGAGAGGTCATTAAGCCTTGAGGTGACAAGTGCTTACCAGATTTTTCAGCAGCTACTCCCAATGGTTGTTTCGACCCCCCAGGGTGACATAGAGACTGAAGGGCGAGAAATGCGTCCCGCGGAACGCGAAATTGTGAAGAATATTTTGGATCGTCTTGACTTCGTGGACCGAAGAGAAGGAGGTTTTGATTATTTCAAGTCAGGAACTAAGGGGGAAATTTTAGAAAAACTCATGGAACTCCGCGAACTTGATTTGGAGAGGGCCGACAACGAGGCTTTCCGAAAAATTGAAAAGTTTGTTGTACCTAAAGAACTGAAGATCCAAGGGGTCTATTCGGATAGCGAGAGATCAAAAGGACCCGATCTTTTTATTCCAATCACGATTGGAATGGAGTTGAAAGGGCTTCGAGGAGAGGTTGAATCCATCGGTTTGCGAATTGAGGATCCCTACGAAGCCGAAGAATTTGCGATCAATTTACAGAAAGAGTTGGGGGGTGACTGGATGGTTCGGAGTTGGATGAGGACCCACGCCGAGCGTTTTCAGTTGGTTAAAACCGAGAAAATCATGATGAGTTTTGCGCTTTCCTTCATTACTCTACTCTCGGCATTTAGTATTATGGCGGTGATGTATACCGTAACAGTTCAGAAGCGCCAAGAAATCGGAGTCATGAAAGCGCTTGGCGCGCGTCCTTCTCAGATTGTCAGGGTGTTTGTTTATCAGGGTCTTATTGTCGGAATTGGTGGAGCTATCTTTGGATTGGGATTGGGCTTATTAGCGATTCGTTACCGAGAAGGAATCATGGCGATTATTCGGGGGTTTGGCATTGATCCCTTTCCACCAGAGTTCCATGGGATGAGCGAATTGCCGGCGGAAGTCATAGGGAGTCAACTGGGAGTGATTTGCGTGGTCGCAGTGATTTTATGTCTGTTTGCAGCTTTAATTCCGGCGTTAATGGCGGCCTTCCGTGATCCTGCTAAATCACTTCGTAATCTGTAAGGGCCATGATTCTTTGGATTATTAAAGACGGAGAAAAGTCCGGACCTCTAGAAGATTACGAGGTTCGTGAGATGATTCGTGAAGGGAAGGTGGACCGGGACACTAGAGTCTGGCACGAAGGGGCTGATGGCTGGCTTTCGGCTTCCGATCTGGGAGTTTTAGCTAGTGAGTTCAAGGTCCCGAAAGAAAAGCAGGAAGCGGTTCAGGTTCGTCCTGCTCCTTTCCGAGCTTGGCCTAGGCTTGGGGCGCGAATGGTTGATTATTTGATTTATGAGTTAATTCTACACTGCTTCTCGATTGCCTACGGCGTCAACTTGTTGAAGGGAGTTGAGTCTTCAGGATGGGTGGTGATCGGAATCGTATTACCGGTCATTTTGATGGAAGCTGCAATGGTTGGATCGTTAGGCTTTACTCCAGGAAAGTGGCTTTTGGGATTGAAGGTGGAGACACTTGGGGGACAACGTCTTTCGACAGGTCAGGCTTTTGTTCGATCAATGAGAGTATGGGTTCTCGGGATGGGGATGTTTGTACCCCTCATGATGATAATCGGATGTTGCATGAGCTTGTGGTTTGGTAAGAAAAAAGGTGGGATGCTTTGGGATTTACAGAGTGGGTTTCAAGTTAAGG
>Ga0208973_1000050_pt1 | contig 64886 bp, 39 predicted proteins | sample AOAMet_66_BLW_10_2_FD_188233 | JGI IMG/M metagenome (GOLD analysis project Ga0208973, IMG submission 188233) | Ammonia-oxidizing marine microbial communities from Monterey Bay, California, USA - CAN11_66_BLW_10 (SPAdes) | ecosystem: Environmental > Aquatic > Marine > Intertidal zone | place...
GTTTCCACCACCGTTTGTCTGGTTCCAGACCGTGAATGTATCATAGTCCGTATCCAGTTGTGTCCAAGTTTGGTTGGCATCATAATAGCCAAGAATAACATAGAATCCGTACATTCCAGATTGGCTGAGGGTCGTGTTCCAAAATTCATAGGTAGAGTTTGAGTTGCTTGCGATCCACGACATGTTTCCTGAATCAACGGTTGAGTTTGATGAGTCAAGAATCGAGTAATCAAGGGTCATGGTCATGTTGGCAAGTCCGCAAGAGACGCTCATGATTCCAGTGAAGGTGTCGTTCACGTAGTAATACGATGAAGATGAGTATGCATAGAGTGAGGCGTATGCCGCATCGTTACCACAGCCAGTGTTGTTTCCGCCACCGGTGCCGCCATCTGTGTCTTCGGTTGCATCGCGGCATCCGTCTCCATCAGCGTCGGTCGTGTTTGATGAAAACCAACCAAGGTCACCTAGCATACATGAGTCATCGAGATCCAATACTCCGTCATTGTCATCATCCAAATCTTCAGACGAGTCTTGGCAACCATCAGAATCGTAATCGGTCGTGTTTGAAGAAATCCAACCAAGGTTACCGAGCATACATGAGTCGTAGGCATCAACTAGTCCGTCGTTATCGTCGTCCATGTCTTCAGTCGAGTTGTCTTGGCAACCGTCACCGTCATGGTCAGTCATGTACGAAGAGGTCCAGTTTGTAGTTCCGTTTGGACAGTCGTCATTGGTATCGTATATTCCATCACCGTCTGTATCAGTGGTGTTGTTCGAAGACATGACTATGCTTGGTGAATCAAGTTCTGTGGCGCGTTCTTCCCCTGGGATTTGGTTCAAGTGGCCTGTGAAGGCTTGTCCCAGTAAAAGGAGCATGAAGAGAAGCGAAACTGCGGAAGCAGGCTTGTGTTGCATGCGACCGCTACACCCTTTCGACTTAAATGGGTACGGGTGGTTTATATTTTTGACACGATTATTCGTTTCGAATATATATTCATTCATGTCGAGTAAAAGGGCGGTTTTACTCAAAATAAAGTGAATAATCCTCGTTCCAATCGATGGACGTCGCCTTGAACCACTCTTCGGCTGAATCAAACGCTTCTTGCCCAGGATTCTTTCTTTTACGCTTGGCCCGCTGGGAAATGAGTTTCCAAGCTGTTTTCTCACCTATGCCTGGAATCGCTTCTAACTGCTTTTGAGAGACTTTTTCTGGATGAAGGCCAGTTTCAACCCCAGTAATCGAACGCGCACCGTGTCCAGTGACGATGATGGAAGATTGGGTTTCGAGTGGAATGTGGTATTCTACACCAATAAGGATCGGGTAAGCACCGATTTGCCGGCCAAAAGTGATGCCCGCTTTACCTCTACACGACTCCGCAGTGTGGTCTTCACTGAGGTGTGCAGTGAGCCGTGTTCGTCCGTCATGCGTCTCCCAATGCACATCGGATAATTCCTCACCCAATGGGAATAATTCCTCGAGAAGTGGCCCATCAATGGTGTCGCGAACATTGGTTTTGAACGTATTGAATGCTTTTTGCGGTATGTCTTGGAATCCTTCGCCTTCTACCTGCCGAATGTTGATTCGGCGCAATAACAGGCCTTCACGGCGGATTTCATGGAGCAAATCAAGATTCATTTGGTAACTGGATTCGGTTTCTCCGTTCAATCCTGCAATGAAATTGAGTCCAGGTAGCAACTTTGGCAACCCTCTTTCTCCACGAACCGAGCCATACTTGTTGATCAATCGAATCGCTGATTTGAGTTGTGCAGGGTCGCAGTTGAGCCAATTTGCCTCATGAACTGAAGGGTCTGCCGATTCAAGGCCAAACGAGAGTACAGCGCCATCAGACAGCGTTTCCACGAGAGTTTTGGTAATCGCTTCGGATTCTTCGAGGTTTTCAGCGATGATGGAAGGATTCCCATTATCGGTGTGAAGGATTCTTAATCGGTCATCATCGCGTAAACCGTGCAACAACTTGGCAATCGGCTCTGGATTTGGAACCGGATATTCGAGTTCTTTCACCCCCTCTGCCATGTAGGTGTAGGTATCGGTCATGCCTCCAAGTCGAACATGCTGCACTCCGATATCGTGCGCTCGACGAACTTCTTCGATGATGTCTTCAGGTGTTCGCCATATCGGTATGCCCTTTTTTGGTTCGATACAGAATTTACATCCACGTTTGTAGCGTACGCATCCTTGGTACACTTCCACTTCGTAAGTGAGTGGTCCTTTCTTATCTTCAGTGCCGAGGTCTGGGTGCGTAGTGACTGCTTTACTTGCTGCTCCAGCCTGGGCCCAATTTGTCCATTGCTCGGCATTTCTTCGGGTATGCTTCCATTCCCCGGTGTTGAGATACGTGTGCAGTGTAGCATCCGTGTCCTGAACGGCCAAAAACAGATTCTTCCGGAGCGGTGTCCAACCTTGTTGCCTCCAACCACGGATCGCCCATCCTCCGAAGAGTGCAGGAATCCCATGCGGGAGATCGCGAATCAGGTTACGGGTTTCCTTTAGCGACAATGGAGTTCCACGAAGGTAACGGCCAGGGACCACAGCGCCAGCAATGCAAGCAAACCCTTCAAGAGTTGAAAGTCGATTTCTTGCCCAATTTTCGCCGTTGCTGCGAATTAGGTCTCTCCACTGATCGATGGTGAGATAATCGTAGTCGATATTTGCTTCCTCGAGCACTCCGCAAAGGTAGCGAATGTGGAACCCGACGTAGGGTGGAACTCCAAATGCAGCAGGTTCGTCTTCATAGCCGTCAAGAATCAACCATTTGGGGGAATGTTGTTCGACCATGATGGCTAACCTCGAGTCGGTTGCCTTCAATCCTTCTTCTCGCGTCGACGTCGAGGGCGCTTCTTTGAATCCTCTTCCTCTTCACGAAGTGCTTGAATTTCACGGGATGATTTTCCGCCAGAGTTGTCAGAACCACGCTTTTCACGGTTGTTGCCGCCTTTCTTCCCGCCTTGTGACACATCAACCTTGATGCGTCGACCGAGCAATTCGGAACCGTTGAGTTTGGAGACGATTTCTTCGCCCTTGTCCATTTCCTTGATGAAGGCAAAAGCAAATCCCTTTGGTTTTCCGTCACCACTGGTCGCAACAACAAGTCCGTTGACGGTTGCAATGCCATCGAACATGGCTCGTATGTTCTCTTCAGTTGCCTTGAATGGGAGATTTCCGATGTAGAGTTTGAGTCCTTCTGGGTCCTTGCGCTTTTCTCGCTTGCCCTTCTTGTCATCGCTGTCTGCATCTCGCACACCGATTTTTCGGCCGTTGATTTTGTGGCCGTTGAGTTTTTCAGCTGCAGCATCTGCTTGAGATTTTTCAGAGTAAGTGACGAAACCGAATCCTCGGTTGACACCGTTATCATCGGTCAGTACAATGCAGTCGGTCATGTCGCCGTGCTCAGCGAACAGAGCACGAAGTTCTTCAGTTCCAACTTCACGTGGCAAGCCACCGACAAACAAACGGCAACCTGGTGCGTTTCGTGGCCGACGTCCTTTGCCACCGCTTTCGCCTTCGAATCGGAAGTAAGTGCGTTCACGGCCGTCTTCACGGACATCTGCAGCGATGAAGGTTGCTCGACCAGCAGGTCCCTTGCCAAACATGGCTTCTGCAGCAGCGCCCCAGCGTTTGCCGGAGTTGTTGAGTGAACTTGCTCCTTGCTCTACCTCAGCCCAGCCTGCGCCGTAGTTGTCTGCAAGGGCTCGATAAGATTGGTAATTGCATGTTGGGCATCGGACGTTCCAGTCGCCGTCAAGATCAGCAGACAATACGTCACCGCATGATGGGCAGATTGCATGGAGTACGCCGCAGTCATCACGGTCTCGGAAACTGATGCGTAGAACAGGAGATGTTTCTTTGACTTCTGCTCGACAAACATCACGCCGTCGTACAGCGTCAGAAGTTTGGTGCATGTATCGGTCGACAATCCCCGTAACGTGGAATTGGCCATAGAGGTGTTCAGGCAGGACGCTACCAGGCTTGCCTTCGATGCAAATAACTTGAGCCTCTCCGTTTTTTTCGTTGAGTTTGACAATTTCACAAAGCACGGTATCACCGACTTCTGGTGTGACAATTTCCTTCTGAGCGGCAACGATTGCGATGCCATCTTGAATTGAAAACATGCCAGTTGCGGTTGCTAAAATCGATCCATTGACTTCAATGGTTCCATCTCCAGCCTCGCATTCTGATGAGGTTGATACTTGTGTTCCGGGGGTGACGAGGCTCGGCGTCATATTTTTCATTCCTGTAGCAAACATGGCCTGACGTAGGTCGCATGCTGTTTCGCTTGATTGAACCGGTGTGTTCACCCCTTTTCAACCCCTCATACGGAGCGGTCGTGACCTCAATCCTCTTCCTCGAGTAACTTCGCATCTCCGGGAAGATGAAAGCGCCAACACAGCACAGTGGTAGCAGCCTTGCGCTTTGTGTGATGCTGGTAGGTTGGGGGAAGGCGGAAATTCGTTTCCAGCATTGCTTCAGATTCGTAACCGTACTCCCTGCCGAGTGCTTGCAAATGTTTGGATTTTGAACTGTGCAGTACATGGACGACCGGTGAACCGAGCGAAAAGGCGTATTCAAGCAAAGGCCGGTCAGCCTTTGGAGTTTGCACACCCCACGGGGGATTCATAACGACAATGTCCGGGATTTGGGCGGGTTGTGCAGTTTGTTTGGTCACGTGTTCGTGCACCACTTCGCCGCTACCGATGCAACGTTGGTTCACTTCCTCGGTATTCATTCGTGCCACTTCCACGACTTCGAGGTCTGCCTCCATCATGGTCACATGATTTGCTCCGAGAAACAGACATCCGCAACCAAGGACTCCATTGCCAGCGCCGAGGTCAAGAACTCTTTTTCCTTCAAGCCCATCAACTTGGTCGATTCCCAGAAGCCAGTATGAAGCAAGGTCGCCTTCGGTTGCGTATTGCTCAAGTTCAACCGAGGTGCAAGGGTGGGGGGATAATTTGGACAATTCAATGGCCAAATGTTTGGGACGCATTCAATCACCAGCGGGGCTGTTGATTGTACTGGTTTTGCTGGTACTGCTGTTGTTGCTGTTGTTGCGCTAGAGCTTGGGCTTGTAGGCGCATGTAGTGAATTTGTTCGGCCTCGTGCCGAAGTCGAGCAAGCAACTGATCTCCAGGTTGTTGATTTCCACAAAATCTGCAGAACCGAATGCCATCTTGGTGTTGTTGTCCGCAACTGATACAGAATCCCATGCGCTTGCCTCCATACAGTCCTTGGGTCGAATCAACTTGAACCTTCTCATTGCATGGATGCCAATTGCAGGAACACTGGCCATGTTTCGAATCCTTCTGCAGTTGCTCTTTCGTTGAGGTTTTCCCAACGAGGGTCATCCATGATATCGGACGCAGCAACACCAGCGGCTAACAGTCCAGTCACAAGTTCACGGAACTCACGCTCGACTTCAGACATTTCAGGTTCGGGTTCTGGCTCAGGTTCTGGAATTGGTATGCTTGTTGGGGTTTCTTCAACCGAAGTTTCAGCAGGCAGATTCATTTCGACTGGCGTTGGTTCAGTTTCCGTCACTTGGGTGCCAGGTGGCAGAGGGACAAAGGCGTGTTCGATAACTTCCGGCGACGTTTCAACTTCAGGTTCTGCTGCCGGCAACTCCACGTGTTCAGTGTCCTCATGCCCCGCATCTTCAGTCATTTCGGCAAGCATGTTGGTTGAGAAATCATCCATCATTTCATCCATGTTCGCTTCGGACTTTTTGGTCTTCACCGGGGGCGTAACAGGGATGTCTTCGGGAGCAGCTTCTGTTATTTTCACCTTCTTTTGAAGTCGGCCAACACCCAGAACTTCCGCTTGCTGTCGAGCAAGTTCCGCAGCTTGGCGCCTTGGCAGGCTGACGAAACATTTCCCCGGTACAGAGGTCGGTGGGAAGGGGAGGAAATAGGTCTCAAGGGGTGGCAAGGACGGATGACGGAAGCATAGAATCCTCTGCGACTCGAAAGCCCGTTGACTCGGCAAATTCATTGAGAACGGTACTGGAGCAATCTGAATCGAACTGCGTAACCACTGTTCGTTGGTGATGAGGTGCTGCATCCATGGCCCCAAATCAGGGCTTGCTAAGTCGACGAATTGAAACGAAGCATCTCGAGGGTTGAAGTTTTGCTTTTCAAGCAAAGGTGCCTCTTGCCGAGGTCGGTGGAATACGGTGAGTACGGGCTGACCATGTTCGACCATATCGCCGTGCAATTCCATGAGTTTGCGCTCTTTACGAGGGCACATGAGAAGAATGAGCATTCGAGCAGCATTCTCGTCCCAAATTTCTCCCCATCGAGCCTCAGCCTCGTTGGTGAGTTGTCCAAGTGTCATGTCTGGAATCATTGCAGTAATACCCATGTCCGCACCAAACCGAGGGTGCGGTCGGGGCATTTATGCCTACTGATGTTTCGTTACGATTCTGAGAATCGCCCTTCGATAAGCGCGAGTTCAGCAAGCAGAAGTGTTCCACCAGCAGCACCACGAACAGTGTTGTGAGAATACCCTGAGAAGGCGACCGTATTTTTTCCAACCAGTTCAATATCGCCAACCACAACAGCCATGCCGGTTTTCAAATCGAGACACGGGTCCGGTTTCGAGGCGAATTGGATACCGTTGGACCACAAGTGTTCGGAGACATCGATATGTTCGACCACATGCAACGGGCGAAGCGGTGCGCTTGGACAAGATTTTGTAATCTGGTCCCAATCATGCGAATGAAACGAATTGGTAACCGCTTCAATGGAAACAGATTCCGATAGCTCGACCTCGACGAAGACTTGATGACCATCAGTTCGTGAAACCCTCTGGCAGGTAACGTCGACATCAAATTCGGCCGGGATAACTCGCTCATGTGCCATTGTACCAAACACATGAAGCAATTCATCTCTCACTTTCTCGGCCTCTCCCGGAATCTCAGGATCGACACGACCATCGTTCGCCTCTTGGTTGAAGAGAAGTCTCCAGCCTGCTCCAGAGAGCGCTTGTTCACTCCTCATGGTTACTTTTTGAATGCCGAATTCACGTAACGCAGCGAGTGGGACGGCCAATGGGATGAGTGTACAATTGGTTCCGCATGCATGGTTTCCCTTGATTGTGCCAAATATTGAGAATTGCTCATGATTGATATCGGGGATGACCAATGGTATTCCTTCTTCAGCACGATGGTGGCTTGCATTGGAAAAAACAGCAATTCCTGCCCGTGTGAGCGAGGACTCGATTTGAGCAGCAACATCGCTTGGGAGGCAAGAAAAGGCAACTTCAATGCCAATGTCAAGCATGTCTTGAACGAAGGAAGGGTTGAGTACATCTGCGACACGAAGTTCCGGGAGATGAGGGCGTGTCTCCTCAAGACGCCATGGGACATCGCTTAACGGCGTGCCAGCAGTTGACGCACTACCCCCAACCGCCTTCAATTCAAACCAAGGGTGGTTGTTCAAGCGTTGTTGCATTCGCTGACCCACCAATCCTGATGCCCCAAGAATGACAGAAGGTTTGCGTCGCATGTTCTCCCCTCCCTTCCAAATGATTTGAGTCCTTGTCTCTCATTGGATGTTGAGGTTACCATCACCAAGTCGAGTTTGATGCGGTGTTGTAAAGAGTCGTCGAACCAAGAGTTTTCTGAAAATATTCCAGCCATCTTTGACTGAACCAAGTTTGGCTTCACCCAGCCGTTTACTGTAGCGGATTGAAAGGTGACTGATGTCCAGGTCCTCAGCAGCACATGAAGTGTACATTTCTGCTTCAATTTCAAATCGCATTGAGTTCAATTTCAACAGCGAAATGGCTTGTCTTGAAAACCCCCAATAGCCAGAACAAAGGTCGTTCATGGGGACACCATAGAGGGCGACTGCAATCCAAGTTAATACGTGGTTTCCAAAGTAATTTGTCCGGGTCATGGCATCTGGGTCCATCGCTCCGCGCAACCGATCTCCGATGACGACATCGGCATTCTCAAGTTTTTTCAAGAAACGAGGAATCTCCTCGGGATGGTACGTCCCATCTGGGTCAAGCATGATGAGTGCATCATCACCGGACTGAAGGAATCTCAGAAAGCCAAGTCGCATAGCAGCTCCCTTCCCTTTACCCTGCTGTTTGAGCACCGGACACCCGTTTTTTTGTGCTACCGAAGTGGTCAAATCCTCACTGCCACCATCGACGATGAGTACATTTGCTTCCCATCCGAGTTCAGCCATCTTAGATATCGGCAAGCGAGGTAAAACATCAGCCAACCCTTCCTCCTCGTTCAAGGTAGGAAGCAGTATGGTGACTCGCTTCATACATGGAGGATACACAGTTTGGTTTTCATGACTTCGCTCATTCTTCAGCCAACGGCTTTGTTTCCAGCCAATGCAACCGTATTCCACTTGAGTCCAACACCACATCACTCCTTCCAGATAGGCCCAGTGGATTCAACCACAGTTGCGCTGACGCAGATTTTGGCCATCCAACCTCAAGTGTACCCGATGATACGTTGATTGCATCTTCAAAGCAAACGGAATGCCATCCTGCTGTAAAAGACATCGAGATTGATGTGGTATTGGTTGCATCGGCTAACAGAAGGTTTACTTCATCGAGATTCCCAATCGCTTCAAGCGCCAAACACGCTTTTCCGTTGGCAGAATCAGTGGAACTAAATGCTAAGCCAGCGTTACTCCCTTCAGCAATAAATGCACGATCAGAGCCAAGTTTGAGAGGGTCTCTAAACCGATGCGCCGACCAGGGGTCCGGTCGCAGTTCACATCCATCGGCGCATGTCGATTCAGTAAAGGTTGCAAACGTTGAAACATCGGATGTGCCAGTGGGGTCAAGTGCCCACAACATGCTTCCTCGCACTTCAGCAATCGAACTCCAATACGGTGACTGCGATAAAAACCAACCAACTGTTCCAAGTGGTGAAGACAGTGCATGAGTGATGTTGAGTTTTTGAAGCGCCGAAATTGAATCCATGTAAACGGCTGTGGTTGCGTTGGCTTGGATGCTTGTCTCAATTTGTATTAAGCCAAGCGTTGGAATGCTGGTGGTCGCAATGTTTGGTGGTGCAGCGTGAACGTATCCCCAGTGCGAGTTTTCGGTGTAAACAATACTTCCATCCGGCAACAATGCCATTTCGTCATACAGTGCTGAATCGCCTGCTGCGTAGGCTTTGAGTTCTTGGTGCTCGGAAACCTGAAAGAGAATTATGTTGCCAAACAAGACTCCCATCAGGAGCGCTACCGAAAGAGTGGCTGTGAGGTATCGATGCATGTGTGGGTCCCACCCTACGGTGAGCAGGTTGTGATTCTCATCGATTGAGGTGAGACACGTTGTTTGACTCCACCATAACGCAACCAGAGCCGCTAGTGGGATGTGGAATGCGTGCAGGCCCATTGAATACAGCGTGTATGACAGCAACGAAAGCACAGGGATTTGTTCAAGCCCCTCAATCAGATGGATCGTAGTCAACAACCATAATCCAGTAAACCAGACTGCCAGTAAGCGTCCCTCAATCGTTTGACGTAACTTCCAAGCGCTGCATAATCCGAGGACAAGGAGAATGCCGTTGTACATGAGCATTGGACGCCCACCTTGCCACCCATACTCGGCAAAAACTGCAGCATCGAGCATACGTGGGGCTAGAATCACGAGGGCAATCGCAGCAGCGATGGTAAGCAGGATTGAACTGGTGAGGAGGAGTTTTTTGATGTTCTCACCATGCTTCTCGCTCAAACTCAAACCAATCAAGAGATGCGCTAGCATGAGCATGCCGAGGTATGTGGCGCCCGTTGGGTGAATCATCAGCACACAGAAAAACGCCATAACAAATCCAGTTGTGTGATGCTTTCCTCGAGTTGAACTCGGCCTTAGTAGCACCAATAATCCAACGACCAGTCCAAGTTGACTTGCGACGGTTGGATAGCCTGAATCAAAGGTTTTTGCAAAAAGTCCTGCCCCTAATGCCATCGCTAATATTCCATTTGCGCCGGCGCCGTGGCGGTCCATTGCTCCACCGATGCCGAGAAGAAGAACAGCGAGCGTGTAGTGCCCGAGCGTGAACACTGCTTCACTTGGATCGAGATTCAAGGATTCCTGCATCCAAGCAGCGAGTGAAGGAAATCCGGGAGGATAGGTCCAAAATCCAGTGTTGGTGCCGGAGAGTGAGAGGTCACCGACCGAAGAAATTTGATGAGTGAGGGTCGAGAATCCAATCCAGTCAACGCCAAAGGGCGAATCCATCAGCAGAGGGAGAGTGAAGCAACTGAGGAGGACTGTAGAGGCGAATGCCAGCATCCATGGATTCCGCTGATTTTGCAACCATCGTTGTGCGGCTACTTCGTCACTTATTGCTTCTTCAGGAGTACCGTAAACCTCCCCGTGCATGGCCCGTTCCAACTTTTGCCAAGAAGTGAGAGACTGAGCAACTCTTTTTCTTGAACGTAGTTGGGAAATTGCAAGCGTGTTCAACAGTAGAAAAAGAGCACACATCAACCCCCAAGTCCACAACCCAGACAGCAGGACAATGCCAGATAATCCATACACAAGCAGTAGGCCAAGAGCTGGTGCGAGCGTAAATTTCCGAAGTTTGTCCGCACTCGCATCGAGTACCCTGCACAGGGCGTATCCGGGTAGGAAGGTTACCGACAGCAGAAGGGCCGCTGTCAGGAACATAGCATTCACTTTCAGTCTTAGGTTTTGATTGTTCGGCTAACAATCAAATGAAAGTGGCCGGTCACAGTGGTATGGTCAAACCACCGTTGGGCTTTCATGAGATTATTGAACTGCCTGATGAGTATTGGGTGTTTGATTTTTCCAAGGGCCCGCAAACAGATTTTGAAAATCCATTTCCGTATTCGATTGGCAAGTACGATGAGCGACGGCCAGGAATGTACACAGCTCCTCTCTTTGGCGGGGTTAGAAACCATCACGTTGGTTTGGATATCGGTGCGCCAGCCCATACACCGGTTCACGCCTTCAGTGACGGAATCATCCATTCTTTCGCGGACAATGCTGAAGATGGCTCCTACGGCCCAACCATCATCACAGAGCACATCGTCGCTCTTCCCCAGCATGTAGGTTCGAGTCAAAGTGCGGAGGCTGCGAAGATTTGGGTACTTCATGGGCACCTCTCAAGGGAAAGTCTCAACGGTCTAGAAATCGGTCAGCACATCAATGGTGGCGAACAAATCGCCACGCTTGGCGGGAAGCATGAAAACGGAGGTTGGGCGCCACATCTCCACTTGCAATTGTCGAACTCTGAGCCAACTGAAAATGATTTACCAGGTGTCGTAGATGAGGAGGGACGGTCGCAAGCCTTGCTCGACTATCCGGACCCGAGGCTGATTGTTGGGCCGGTTTATTGAACCGATTCCAAATGCGCTTTGAGTGCAGTTATTGGACCGATAGCGGCAGGATCTTTTCCGTGAAGAAAGGCGAGAGCAATCGAAATCCAATCCATCAAGATGCACAAATGCAACATTGATTCAAGCAACGTGTTGCCTTCACCAGCAATCTTCCATGCAAAATCTGTCGTAGCGTGAGCGACCATCCAATCCATACGCTTGGAAACTTGGCGATGCATACCCTGCCATGTGAGTAACATCAACACGTGCTCGGAAGAAGACGCATCTTGGTCCGATCCAACTCCACCCCATGCCACACTTTCGTTGTGATTCATTTCAGGGATGACGCCGACGCGGGCAAACCGAGCCGAATTCTCGTTGAGTTGATTTTTGAAGCGATTGAGAGCCGGTTGTAGTTCGGTTGGGCCAAGCAATGCAATTGGCCGTTCGAGCATGCAGAGCGCCAACTGAGCGACATCCCCTTCGGGGTCATTCACGATGTCAAAGCCCTCTACTGCCAGTTGGAGTCGGTCAAACATTGCCTCGTCTGCCCCTTCTCTAGGTTGTGGCAAAACGCCAATGTTTCTCAGTAAACCGAGTTGGCGACTGAAGATGTGTCCAAATGCAGTACGGGGTGGTTGCCCACCCACGGAGGGTAAGAGGAAGCATTTTGGATATATCTCGGGGAGTCCAGAAAGGATTCCTCCGGTCGAAATGACAACGGTTGTGGCCCCCATCTTCAGTGCAGTTTCAGTTGCTTCAAGTGCTTCTTCTGTGTTGCCACTGTGAGATGTAGAAATGACCAGCCAATCTGTGTTCCACCATGACGGTAAAACATAATCGCGTTGAACGAGAATGGGTACAGTTCCTTGGAAACTTGAAAGGGCCGAGATGAAATCTCCACCTACTGCTGAACCGCCCATTCCCAAACAGAGAATTCCGCTCCATTTTGTCTTTTCAAGATGATTCATCCATGGGAAATGTTCAGGTGTAGCGTGGACGATTCCACCGCGCAAGTCATTGACAAACGCTCGGGTGAGGTCGACAATTCCTTGGTTGTCCAGTGCCTTTGCAAGGTCGGCTAAACTCAATTCCTGCGGGGACTTATCGTTCTCCTCCATCGAGTTATGAGTATCGTTCTTCTTCATATCGACTTCCTCCCATCCTCTTCATCGCAACCGAGTTTGTGCAGTGCCAACCATTCTCCATCGATTCGAGCAAGTCGGAGTTTCTGCCGTGGAACATGGTCCCATGCGACCCGTACTTCTGCCATATTCCAACTTGTAGGGTCAAGGAATTCTGCGACCGAAGAATCTTCGTTAATGATGTCTGCAACCACATGGTCTTTCATTTGCGATACAACGTTCGAGGATTCCAAATCTCTCCACGTAGCACCGGTTCTTTCTTGGCGGTCGATGCGTGACATAATCGCTCCGTCTTTCGTCCAAGTTGCCGGTCGCCAATACTTGTCTCTCCACCGCAAGACATCACCAAGGTCGTAGCCAGGTTTACGATACAGCAGCGTCAATCGGGTCACGTCGATCCCATCTTTTCGCCCAACAGTTGAATTTGATTCTGCAACGTGCCCACCGTATTCGCTAACCAAGTGGCGACCCCATGTTCGAGCGAGGCCTTTGCTACCAAGAACGACATCGTATCCTCCAGTGACAGGGCCTTCTGAAGTGATGAAGAACATTGGGTCATCAGAGAGGTCTTCGATGACTTTGTCAAGTGTTTGACGCAGTACGGTAAACTCTTCTTCTGAAAGGCGACGACCGGTTGAACGCAACTGCACGGTTGCTTCGAAATAGTTACCCGCCCTGCGTGTACAGGTGAGGCATACGCCATTTGCCATCCGCGCACGCATAGTATGTTCTTCTTGGAAAAGGAGGTCTTCAATGACCCCTTCAACTTGCAAATACAGTAGAGTGTGGCGGTCGGAAACGGTCCTTGTCTCCAAAGCCAAGCTAACATCTTCCGCATTCTTGTGGAACTGCACGTGCCGTTGAATTAGTTCGTCCCAGATTTCTTCTTCTGAGATGTGAACCCACTTTCCTTGGATTTCGACAATACCACACCGTGCGCAACGCACCCAGGGGATGTTTTCGGGGACTTCTACCAGTTTGATTCTCTTTCTGACGCACGGTTCACACATCCGATCGCCGTACAGTGGAGGGTCGGCTCCACAGACCAAACAGAAATCTCGTCCTAGTCCTTCGATAGCAATCCCTCAAGTTGATGGGTGAATCCATCCGCTTTCAATCTGTAGCATCATCTGATGTCTCAGCAACGGATTGCTCGGCCACATTATCTGCTTGCTCAGCATCCAATCCGATACTGTCTTCAACTGCTGCGAGCCGTTGCTCAATCGAGCGGCTGCGAACCACGACCGTCCATGTCCAGATGGCAAGTCCAGCAATCATTCCAAGATAAGCGACAGTGAGATAGACAGTTCCTTCCAAATTAATTTCCTCCATCAAGTGATTTTTGTACGCTCTCAAGCCGCTGCTCAAGGTGAGTTATTCTCATGGAAATGAGCATGTGGCCGATGATGAATACCGTAAACGACAGTGCCCCAATCAACAACACAAGAGACATCTCCGACTGCAAAGAACCACTGTCGTCACCCGCTGCAATCACTGGTCCAGGATGCCGAATTTGCCAAATCCGGGTTGCGATATAGGTGAGTGGAACCAGCACAAAACCGAATAGGCCAAACGTCGAAAACGTATCCCTTGTTTCAACACCGTCAGGTTGGCTTTGCCGTCCAAGCACTAAGAACAAGGCCAGAAGGGTAAGCAGTCCGAAGGTATTGAGTCGAACATCGGTCCAATCCCAAGGAGTACCCCATTCTGCAGCGCCCCATACGCATCCCGACCAAACAGCCATCAGGCCGCAGGCCAAACTTGCTTCAGTTCCTGCTACATGCAGGCGCCATCCCATTGGGCTGCGCTTGAAAAACCACAATGCAGAGCCAACAAAGAGAACACCAAAGGCAATGAATGCTGCCCATGCGGATGGGACGTGCCAGTAAAATATTCGCTGTGCAGCGGGTGATTCGAAGGCATTGATTGAGACACTGGGAGCCCAGTTCAGGCCGAGATAAAGCGTGGTCATAATTCCGAGAAAACCCACGCCGAGCAACATTTCTGGAACTCGACCTCGCATGGTAAACTCTCCGCGCTCTCCTTCTTGAACTTGGGTGTTTAGAGCGTTGCTGTATATTCGGTTACCAAGGCCCAAGGAAGAATCAGTATCGGTAAAAGAAGCCGTAGAAATACGGCATTTGGTCGGGCAAGACGGAGGGTATTGATTTCGATGAAACGGACGGAGGCCATCGTGAACCAAAGCACAAATGCGCCGATGAGTGTTACTTTCCAATCGAACGCTTCAAGAAAAACCACTGTTCCAATGGCCGTAAAGGCTACACCTGTGAGCGGTGCGAACAAGTCTGCAGATGGCAAGCGTTGAACATTGGCTCTCCACCAGTCAACAGCTCTCTGTTCTCGTAGCAAGTAAAGCACGGGGTCGCCAGCAAGGCCAGCTGCAAACGGGGCAGAGAGCGTGAGACCTACGAGCAGTGTTCGATCTGAAATTGTACTCGGATCGATGAAAGCCATCATTGTGCCGAGGACCAGCAATGCAGTGAGCCCGTTACGAGCAATCCCTGCACGAGTCGAACGAAGATAGCGTTGACCTGCCTTTGTTGCGACAAACGACTGCGGTTCGGGTTGCCCGATTGCCTTCCAGGCATTATCATTGGACGGTTTGTTCACGACCTCTTTTTTGAGGTCATGAAGCCGAGTTGCACACTCAAGCATTGCCGGATGGTGAGAGGCGATGAGGAATCCATGGCCGGCTTGACGCAGTTGCCCGATGGTGGATACCAGTGTGCGAACAGCGGATTGGTCAAGGCCAGTTGCGGGTTCATCGAGCAAAACCAACCGAGGTTTTTCTGAGAGCATGGCGGGTAAAAGCCCAGCAATCACGGCGACCTTTCTCGCTTGACCACCAGACAGTTGCCCGATGCGGTCATGTCTTCGGTGTGCAAGGCCGTACGATTCGAGAAGAGGTGTAAGATCCGCTGTCATTTGAGAAAGAGCACAAACGGTCATGAGATGATTTTCAACAGTTTCATCTCCGACCAGCCCGTTGCTCTGCAAGGTGAGTCCGAAAGGATGAACTGGACGATTCCGCCGTCCTTCGTGGTCCAGCACCAACGCCCCGTGATGGGAAACTGAGCCCTTCTCAAGTGGCAGAAGACGTGCGCTGCATTCGATGACCGTCGACTTACCAGCGCCGTTTTCGCTGTGCAGTACTACGACGTCACCTGAATTGATTTCAAGGTGGAAGGCAGACAAAACCTTGTTCATGCCCCGTGAGACCTCAAGGTCTTCGAGTCGAAGCAATGTTTCTGCCATGGATGTCCGAGATTGCGAACCGACATCAAACCTCCCATTCCTTCGCAGATTCCCAATGGACTCAAATGAGTGGCCTTCCTAGCGTTTTCTATGAGCACCACGATGTCCCTGTTCGGCGCATCGGAATGGTTCTTGCTCAGCTTCTGGCTCATCGCCCTATTTTGGCCCATTTTCTATGCTCTTCGACATAAGACCTCTCTTGCTCTATCCATTACAGTGAGTTTGCTTCTTGGATACCTCATCCAATATTTTGCATCCTTCGCCATCACGAATGGGTGGATTGGCGGATGGCTGTGGTGGGATTTTGTTCTCATCCCAAACAGAGCAGTGGATTTTGCGTGGTTTCACACGTTCTTCTCCGCAGGATTCCTTCACGGTGACGCGCTGCATGTCTTGGGTAATATCCTCGTTATTGCATTGGTCGGTGTTCCCCTGGAGCAACGGTTGGGTGTACGCCGATTTGCGACAGTCTATGCGGTTGGGTTGTTCGGAGGCTCATTCGCTTGGTATCTGTTTAATTCCGCATCAAGCACACCCTCGCTTGGCGCCTCTGGCGCAGCGTTTGGTTTGTTCGGGGCATATTTGGCCGGATGGCCGAAGGACGAGATTCCCTTTCCATTGATTCTCATACGCAAGTGGCCTGTGCTCTACATCGCAATGTTTTATTTCGGAATGGAGATTTATCGGGCCTACACCACAATGGGGCTCAATCAAGCCAGTGACGTTGCACATATGGCTCACCTTGGTGGCTTCCTTGCAGCATATTTACTTCTGCCTAGCATCGCTAAGAATGGCCCCTATGAACTCGGCGTCGAAGATGGTGGTCCGTCCTCCACCGACAGTGAACGGTCGAGGCTGAATCGAATCAAGAGTTCGATGGTCGACATGTCGGATTTACAAGACCCATGGACATCCCGTGGATTGGAGATTCCACGCGCTGTGAGAGACCCGCTTCAAAGCCTCATGGCTTCATCTGACGAACCCGAAACCCGTATCGCTTGGATGGAGCATCTTGCTGATACAGCGAAGTGTCCAACCTGCAGTGCACCACTTGGCGTCGTAGAGCGCAAAAACGGCCCTCAGATGCAATGTTCCAGTGAACCTGAACACTTCTTCTGGCCGGAGTGATGGTCAACCTCCCCTAGCCCCCTTAGGGGGCTGGGGAGTGGACAGTTGAAGGATAGGCTCAAAGGAGTGATGCTGGTGCACAATACGGAAGTGAGTCAATTGCAACAGTCATTGTCATGGAAATCGCGACGAATTTCTTTCTTCTTGGTTCTCGTTTTTTTGATTGCAGACCTTGGTGTTTTGGCGAACGACTCGGAACAAGAGGTCATTGTAGAATTATCCCCTGAATATGCAGAGCCTATCCTTGTTGAAGGATTGCCGCCTTTGATGTGCGGTGAAGAAATCTGCCTTCGTCCGGTCCGAGACATTGATCGTAACGGACGCATCTCTGCAGAAGCAGACCAATGGTGGCAATCCTATGGCCCCGATTTGGACTGGAACGGAATGGACGACCGGCTTCAGAGGGTTCTCGCTGGCTCTGAGTCCGTTTCTCCAACGGCTATTATTGGGCCTGATGGGCGTAAAACGGTCGCTGTTGTCGTCGATTACGCTTGGCGAGCAAACGATGCCGAAATCGAGACGTTGCGCTCAGTTCTTGATGCTCATGGCTGGGTTGGCGAAGACGGTGGCGCATGGTTTCAACAACTCGAAGATATCGATTCTGTTGCCGTCGATAAGGTGCCGGTGTCGGCGCTGATGGACCTCTATTCACTCCACGGAGTTGTCGTTATTGAAATGCAAAACGTCATGATTCCATCCAACGATGTTGCTGCTAAAGCCTCTCGTGCACGACCGTCAGATGTCTATTCAGCAACCGCCTACGAGCGCGATTACATCGGCGATGGCGTTGTTGTTGCCGTTCTTGACACCGGTGTCGACAATGAGCACGAATCACTCAATGATTTTGACGACGAAAACGATGCACCGGATGAAGACCCACTCTCCTACAATGACCATAAATGGGTGGCAGGATACGATGCTACTTCCTCAGCTTCAAGCGTCGATGGAACACAAGATCCTGATGATGGAAATGGGCATGGAACACACGTTGCAGGTTCAGCAATCGGTACAGGTGACAGCAGCCGTGTTCATATGGGCACTGCTCCGGGTTCGTACCTTGTTGATATCAAGGTTCTAACCGATTCGGGAGGCACCAATTCACAAGCTTCACTTAACGGAATTCAATGGCTCATCAACAACCAAAATACAGATTGGGGCCATAATTCTTCAACTCGAGGTATTCAAGTCGCTTCGATGTCGTTCGGCTCTGCCTCAACTCCATTGAATCCCGGTGACCAAGGTGACAACGGCAGCGGTTCCGAGGCTCGTCTCGTGAACGACGCAGTCAACGCATCCATCGTCTGCGTGATTGCCATGGGTAACGACGGTTCGAACCGTGTACCTTCTCCCGCAAGTGCTGACAGAGCAATTTCTGTTGGTGCTGCTACAGACCGTGGCACAATCAACCGCACCAATGACAATGTCGCAGATTATTCGAACACCGGACCTCGCATTGACGATAACGATGACGATGAGTGGGACGAACTCAAGCCTGACATCACTTCTTTCGGTTCGGGCATCATGTCAGCAACTGCACAAACCGGCTCCTCATTCCCAGGGCAACCTGCGAGACCTTTGGCAGGTTCAGATTACGACGAGAAAGACGGAACGAGTATGGCCACTCCAATCGCTTCTGGAATTATAGCGCTCATGCTACAAGCAGACCGCTCTCTTGAACCACAGGAGATTAAAGACATCTTGCGCAATTCATCTGAGGCACGAGGTACGGCATCTGAACCAAGCATCTCCGATAGGTGGAACGACGAATGGGGCTTCGGACTTATCGATGCTTCATGCGCAATTGACACTGTTCTCAACAAGGCATGTACACCGCTTGAAGGCGGTGGAGGCCTCATCGACCCACCACCATCTGGGAATGGGACCAGTTTCGACGTGGACATGTCGAAGCCTAACAACGGTACGTGGTGGATTGAAGGTGATTTTGCCCGCATTGCTGGTACAACAGATGAAAATCAAGACGGAGACGAATATACAAAGGTACAGGTTCGTATTGAACAATACCTTGAATCGGGAACCGTCCGTGAACTCCAAAATTGGGTGGATGCAGGTGGCGATGTCTCCTCATGGTATCTCGATGTTTCAGTGAAAGACAATTGGGTTCGTCAAGACGAAGATTATGCTTTAGTTCTTGCACGGGCCATCAACGATGAAGGAGAAGAGTCCGCCCTCGATGCACGCTGGATTAACATTGCTCGAATGGCGGTTACCATTGCTGGTCCTGCAGTCGGTACTGCACTCCAAGGATCTGTGGATTTCAGCGGAACGGTCGAAGGTGTAGAACACGACATACTGGAATACAAAATTGATAACGGCGATTGGCTGGTTGGCGAACAGCTCGATGAGATGGAAATTGGCACACAAGACTGGTCTTTTTCTTGGAACTCAAACTCCGTAGATGACGGTTCACACCGCATCAACTTCCGAATGGTCAATGAAAGCGGCGTCGCGACCGATGAAATACGTCGAACGTACACCGTGGACAACCAGCCTGCTGCCCCCGATTTCCAGTTCCAAGGTAGCGTCGAAATCATGGACCAAGACCTTCCGGTTTACTCCGCAGTTGCCGGAACTGTACTCGAAGTCGATTTCAGTGTAATCAATGTGGGCGATCTTGACGCAAACGATGTCTTTGTTCAACTCAGTGCAGTGGGCAGTCAATCGGAAACATACCCTCGAGAGACACGAATTTCCACGCTTGCTGAAGGCGAAAGCCAACAGGTTACCCTGTATTGGTGGGCCACACAAGCAGGCACCCAGGACGTTACGATAACCATCGACCCAAACAATCAGCAAGGGGATCCAAACCCTTCCAACAACGTTTACACTTTTTCGTTCGAAGTCGAAGAACGTCCTGTAGAGGCAATGCTGAGGTTCTTGCCCGGTGCAGTCACAACCGACCCTCGAATCCCTCTTCCGGATACCCCATTCAACATCGATGTGCGAATCGATAACCTTGGTCAAACTGAAGCAACACAACTGAATGTTCGCTTGGAACGCTGGACTTCGAACGGTTGGGACCAAATTGCTACCGACCAGATCTTGTTCATTGTCGGGTCTGAAACCGACTCCGGAAACGCTTACGTCGAATTCTCAGAAGTGGGCCATTCGATTGGAGGTGTGAAGTATCGCGTTGTGATTGAGGGCAACGGTGTAGAACCCGAGTTTAGCGATCATCGATTTACGGTCGTCGTTGACGATGCAAGTTTAGGTTCAATCGTCGGCATCTCCCTTTCACAAGGTGAAGTGCCGATTGATTTCATTGGAATGGCCGATGGTGGGCTGCTGTTTACAACCCGTGATGGAGAACTTCATGTTCGTTCAATTACCGATAAAATGATCCTGCAAGCAGATGTGCTTCTCGAAGAAAAATGGGGCGGTGAATTAGCCACAACGCTCCGTGAAGATGGCCTTGTCCACGCTGTATGGAATCGAAAAACCATCAGCCCTGACGGCTATACCCTTACCGACTTATCGTTGACATCGCTGACGCGACTTGGAGAAACGACTCCAATCGTTCATCAAATGCCGGCAATCAAACTCTCCGAAGGCTCGTACTGGGGGCTTGCACTCACTGAATACGATGGAGATATGATACTCGCTGGATACCACCGAGATATTTCCACCGGTGGTTCTTGGCAAGATATCACATCGATTTTCACAATTGTGTCCTCAAACCCAGACAGCACTTCGTCATGGAACGCTCCGAACATTGTTCTCTCCGATATTGATATCCGACCGTCTCAAGGTGACAATTTAGCCATTGGTATGGGTGAGGAAAACATGCACATTTTGTATCAAGAAATCAGAGACGATGTAACTGGACTCGATCGAGTCGGTTTGATGTATACTCACGGCGACCCGACTTTGACATCTTGGGGATTCCAATCCTCAGTGGGCGACGAGGCTCAAAATGCTCGGATGGTTGTTCTCACCAACGGTAGCGATGATGTCTTGGTAGCAGCATGGATTGAAGGTCGTGGCAAGAGTGCTTCCGTGGCTCATGTGGTAACCGATAATTCATGGTCAGATGACGCAGCTCGCATCAACGCTCCAGGCGTTCAAAATATCGAATTGAATCCGACTTCTGACGGTATTCAGATCTACTATGATGAGATTAACATCTACGGTCCAGTAACGCGCTATGGCTTACTTTCTGATTCATCGAAGGGGCAGTCGGTTGCTCTGTCAAACATTCTGGCTGAAGGTTTCCTGCAAGACCAAGCGGGTCTCGAGTTTGATGGTATTTTGCTGCTTTCAAGTGCCAGTGGTTCACTTAAGATGCGTACTGTTGCCGACATCAGCAACAACAACAACGACGAAGAAGAATCTCCGGGTTTACTCGACACGATTCTTGCACCTCTCCCAGGTTCTAAAGACACTAAAATGTTGATTCTTGCGGGTACTTCGACACTGTTCTTCATCTTCCTTCTCGTCATCGTCGTATCAGTACGCTCTTCTCGAAAGGAAGAGGAAGAATTACTGGCCGTGATAGAATCAAGCGACGAGGTAATTACAGATTCACTTGAGTTGATGATTTCTCCAGTTGGTGACCAAGGACCTCTGTTGGCCATTGACACCGAAACGGAAGATCTCGTAGTGGAAATGCCAACTCCCGGAGTGGAAGTTGAAGATGAAATCAGTTTATCGGCCTCACTCGAAGCAAAGAGCGATGCTGGCGAAGGAAACTCTCGCCTTGAGCGCCGTATGAGGCGTAAGCAACAGCGAGAAGTTTCAGAGATGGTTCAAAAAATCCCTCTGCCGCCTTTGCCAAACGCTTTGCCTCTACCAGCAGAACAACCAGCGGTGATTATTGCCGAACTCGAACCTGTTTTGCCAGCTCTACCTGCATTGGATGGCTCGCTTCCACCGCTGCCGGGCCTTTTGCCGCTGCCGATGATTGCACCCCCTCAACGAGATGTAACATGCCAGGAATGTCAAGCAAAGTTCACGGTGAAGGACATGACATTGTCTCGAGTTAAATGTCCGATTTGTTCGGCAAACGTTCAATTGTGAGGTATTGCTATGTGTGGAATTTTTGGATATCTTGGGCCCCAACAAGCATCACCAATTCTTCTTGACGGATTGCGCCGTCTGGAATATCGTGGCTATGATTCCACAGGTATTGCAGTCAAAAATGGAAATATTCGTATCCACAAGAAAGTTGGAAAAGTTGGTGATCTTGAATCCATTCTGCCAGATGAGATACCAGGGACAGAAGGCATCGCACACACTCGATGGGCCACCCATGGGGGGGTCACGGACGCGAATGCTCACCCTCATGAATCCGCCCAACGAAAGGTGGTCATCGTTCACAACGGAATAATCGAAAACACTCGGCAATTACGTACCTCGTTGACGGTTCAAGGTGTTGAACTCCAAAGCGATACAGATTCCGAGGCGCTCGCACACATTATCGAACGAGAGTTAACCATCGATAACAATCCTGAGAATGCAGTTCGTAGAACATTGCAACAAGCTCGAGGGACATGGGGATTGTGTGCTCTGTTTTTGGAACACGATGTCATCGTTTGCGCCCGCAACGGTTCACCTCTCATTATTGGGAAGGGAGACGGTGAGATGTTTGTTTCCAGTGACCCGCATGCGTTAACACCTTACACGCAGCGTGTTGTCTTCCTTGAAGATGGTGAAATGGCGACTCTAACTCGAGATTCGATGAAACTCTCAACTCTCAAAGGCAAAAATTTCGATGCCAGCATCACCGTTTTGGAGCAAGGTTGGGGCGAGACCGAACTCGGCGAATTCCCACATTTCATGCTCAAAGAGATTTACGAACAGCCTGACGCTTTGCGTCATTGCATCAGCGGGCGACTCGACCGCGTTCGGGGGAACGGTCGTCTCGGCGGACTCAAACTTGAACCTCGAGACTTAGCCAATATCCCTCACGTACGGCTTCTTGGCTGTGGCACTGCATACAATGCAGCAGAAATAGGGCAAATAATGATTGAGAAAATGGCTCGTATCCCTGCCGTCGCCCACATTTCCAGTGAATTCCGGCATAACGATCCCGTGATTAATCCAAACGCTTTGCATTTTGCAGTAACCCAGTCGGGTGAAACTGCAGATACATTGTCCGCTGTAAAAGAAATCCACCTCAAGGGGGGAAGTGTCTATGGCGTGGTCAACGTTGTCGGCTCGTCGATTGCTCGGGAATGCGGTAAAGGCGTGTACATTCATTCCGGGCCTGAACAAGCCGTTGCTTCCACGAAAGCATTCTCAAATATGGTCGCAGCGCTCTCGATGTTTGCTTTACAAGTTGGGCGCTCAAGAGCAACGAGTAAGGAACAGGGTCGTGATTTAATCAACGGACTCCAAGAGATTCCTCACTTAATTGAAGAGTACCTGGATAACCAAGGGCCGATTCTTCAGGCAGTTGAAATGATTAAAGATGCCAAAAGCGTACTCTTCCTCGGAAGAGGTATTTCGGCACCTGTTGCTAAAGAGGGTGCTCTCAAATTGATGGAAATCGCTTACATCCCCTGTTTGGCATATCCTGCCGGCGAGATGAAACACGGCCCAATCGCTCTGCTTGAGGAAGGAAGCCCGGTTGTTTTCATTGCTCCAAACGACCATGTCAAAATTAAGACAATTTCTGCAATCCATGAATGCCGTGCTCGTGGGGCTAGAATCATCCTCATCCACGAAGAAGGCGATGAAATCGCCGAAGAAGCAGATATCAGCATTCCAGTGCCTCGAGTTCACTCGATGCTCTCACCGTTGCTTACCGTTATTCCGACGCAATTGATCGCATACCACACCGCACTTGCGCGTGACTGCGATGTTGACCGTCCTCGCAATCTTGCGAAGTCGGTAACTGTTGAATGATGCTCAAAGAATTGAGAAACGCTGTTCCTCTTCTTTCCAATTGAACGGCTTGTAACCGAGTCTGTGGTTTGTGTGGCGCATTTTGACGACACCAAGTTTCCGAGCAACGTCATCTCCGGAGCGCTCCATCACCAAGTGGACAACGCCGTCGGCCAAGTAATCTTCAACGCCGTATTCTCCGAATTGCTTGTGGTCATCACCGGTCATCTCACAGATGAAGAACGATGTGAGTCCAAGCCGTCGAACAGCTTCGAAAAGTCTAAAGATTTCGTCACGGGGATTCTCCATCTTTGTTAATGTAAAGAATGCGCCTAGCGAGTCAAACACGAGCAGTTCAAACCCAATTGATTCACGGTACGATGTCAATTGTTTGATGAGTTGTCCCATCCAATCTACACGGTTACTCATTCCCTGTTCATCAAGTTGAACACGCAAATCGGACAAGTCAATAATCGCAATTCGATTGCTAACTCGCTTGTCCTCGATGTTCATGCCCATGTTGGACATATGTGATCGGAGCGAATCCTTTCCTTGCTCAAGCGTGACATAAATCCCACTCGTTTCTCCGTACAAAACGGCATTGTAGAGCATAGAGAACGTGAGGCTAGATTTCATTGCACCGGACGCACCTGCGACAATGCAGATGTGTCCTTCAGGAATACCACCTTGCATATTTTCATCTAATCCTTCAATATGTGTTGGGATTCTTGCAATCTCGCTCATGTCGGCACCAGTTGGTGGTATACCGTATGGCTCTTCAACCTCACCCTTCGATTCGATGAAGGTAACGCTACGGAGCGCAAAATCCTAAGACATCACTTCATGTGGTAGAGATGGGGAGTTTCGTGAACGTATGGCTTGCATCACAATCTGAGCGACGTGCAGCGATGCTTCAATCGCTTTTCACATCGCTGGAATGCAAAGGGTTTGTTGGACTCGATGAAACGCCGCTTCCGGGCACCGTCGACCAACAAGTTCTGTCGATTTGTCATAAAAAAGCAGCAGCAGTCAAGGATGGACATGGCTATGACATGGTCGTCGTGAGCGACACTTTGCTTGCAGACCCCGATGACATGGAGCACACTTTGGGCAAGCCAAGTGACTCAGTAGAAGCAGCAATGATGCTTCACCGTCTCTCGGGACGGCGCCATCAAGTTTGGTCAGCAACAGGAATCCAACTTATGGGCAAATGGAGTTTCTTTGTAGAGCATTCGATTGTTGAATTTGAAGACCTTTCCGATGAACGTTTGGTCGAACTTGTTCTAAACGAATCATGGAAAGGCAAGGCAGGCGGCTATGATTTGGCTGGGCCAATGGGCTCCCACGCCTCGCTTATCGAGGGTAATGAATCGACAGTCTTAGGCATCGCTGGTGAGGCCATGGAACTCCTTCATACCATCTCAAAGAGTAACTCGCTCTAATCTGAGAGCAGAGATTGCAAGCCGAGTTCATGCCGCCCGACATCGACAACAACGTCTTTGCCAGGCAAGAGGAGTAATTTATCTTCAGCGTCGAGAGCGAACACTCCAATTCCTGCTTCATTGCCCATTTGCTGCAATTCTCTGCGGCATACGTTTTGATGTGTATCCATGTGAACCATTGGTCGCAGGTCAACAATTACCGAATCACCCTGTTGGACTCTTTTCGCCATCTCTCGGGTTGGAATGCGGTTCATCGAGTCTGGTGCTACATACCGCAAGGCGCGCCGAGGTATGGCGTTACGTAGACGTGTATGGGCGCCAAGGTCATGAAACGGTTCACCTTCTGCAGTGACGGGTCCCTTCCAATTTGGAGGTGGTATTTTCATACTCATTTCAATGGCTGGAGTATCTTCAACACGGTTTTTCAACTGAGTCGGTGAAGGCGCAGCAGGTTGCTTAGTAATGCTCGGTTGAGGTTTTTTTTGCAACGGTGCAGCCATTGGGGTAGATGCAGCAGGAGTTTGCAGTGCAGGCTTCGTTTCAGCAGATGGACCGTCGGGGTTTGGTAGTCCAAAGAATTGCCATAAACTTGCCATACACTTTCACACTCACAGGTCGAGATCATCAAGGAATCCGGACATATCTGTGCTTGCAGAAGTGCTTGGGGTATTGGTAGTTGTCGGCTGAGCAGATGCCGGCTGGCCCATTTGTGCAGACAGATACTGTTCACCATAATGTTGCCATTGTTCCATTGTCCAGCCTTGCGGTAAACCACTGGAAGGTAGCGGTGGACCTGCTTGTGGAGTAGGTGCTGCAACGGGTTCTACGGGTTGTTGAGCGACCGGTTCTGAAAGAGCAGACAGTGCTGCTAGAGCGTCGTTGGCTTGTTGCGTTGGTGCTGGGTTGTAGGCTGCATAAGGGTCGGCTGCAGGCTGCGCATAAGGGTCGGCTGCAGGGTGTGCCGCATACATGTCGGTTTGTGCAGCTTCAGCAGCGTAACTCGGCTGTTGGGTGGCATAGTCTGGTTGTGTTGCAAGACCCGGCGGCTCCATCGTCGGTACGGCAGTAAATGCAGAATACTTGTCTTCAACCGCTTCGGGTTTCGAACGGGTGATGAGCAAGAATGCTGCCAACACCACGACGATGAACGCAAGGATACCGATGATTGCAGTGGGTACAGAACCAATCGCTTCACTGACGGTTTCAATGAATCCGTCTGCAGGTTGTTCAGTAACCGTGAGCGTAATGCTCGAAGATGATGTTTCTCCGTCGTCATCGGTGACGGTTAGTGTGAATGTCCACTGGCCTGGCTCAAGATTTGTTAGCGTGTATTCCATACCACTGTAATCAATTTCACCGGTCATTTGGCCATCAAGGTCACTATCGATTAAATCACTGTCCCAGTCGTATTGGAGAATGAGTTTGTCGCTCGTAGTTTCACGAGATGTTACGCCTGAAAGCGTTATGTTGTCACCCTCCATCAGTTCAAACACGTTTGATGAATTGGTAATCGTGGCAGATGGGGCAAGGTTCTGAACGCTTACATTCACTGATGTTAGTGCTTTAGCACCGTCATCATCAGTTACAGTTGCCGTGATTTGGCGTATACCTCGAGTTGCCCAAGACATGGTCATCTCAGTACCTTGCGCTTCACAATCATTGACCATGTTTCCGTCGCTGTCACTGTCGATCGTCGAATCTGTATCCCAGCAAACTTCCAATGAATCAAGGTCAGATGCTGTATCACTTACCTCGACACTGAGCGTGAGGTTATCGTCCTCGAATATTGGAATACTTGAGCCTAGCCCAGAGATGGTCGGCGCTACGTTGTTCACTTTGACCATAGCAGTTCGTACATCCGACCGTGCGCCATCGTTGTCGTAAGCTGATACCTGAATGTTATGCACGCCTGAAAGAGGCCATGAGACGGTTGCTGCGGACGATGGTCCCTTGGTGACTTCGCTCCAATTCTCAATTAAATCGGATGGAATCCATTCAATGTTTAAATCGTCACGGTCAGAGAGCGTATCGCTTCCAACGATTCTCAGTAGTGCAACTTCGTCTTCATTGAGTTCCCACATCCCTGCGGAATCTGGCGTCATGTTCATTCCACCGAGGTAGAGTTCGGGGTAGGCCAGTGTTGGGGCAATGTTGAGGACATCCAGCGTGCTGTTGACGGTTGTTGTCGCTCCGTCATCGTCGGTTGCTACTGCAGTAATGAGGACCGGTCCTTCACCCATTGGAGTGAAGGTGCATGTTGGCTGAGTCAGCCCTTCTTGGCAGTTGAGATTTGGCCATGAGACCGTAACTTGTTGTCCAGACGGAGAGATGCTGTCAATGTCTCCACTGTCGGTGGCATCAATGGTGATTTGGGTTTCGACATCGATGCTGTCGAGCATGCTGAGGTTGAGGTACGGTGCACGGTTGAGTACGGTTACGTTCGTTTCAATGATGTCTTCGTCGAGTTCTTCATCGAAAACGATGACTTTGACCATCCAATCACCGTCATCGGTCCAGTTCCAGTGAGTAACGCAGTTTGGTGCTTCAAGTACTTCAAACAAGCCAGGCTTTGACTCCAATTCAAATCGACAACTAACGCTGCCTCCATCCTCGTCAAAACTTCCAGTTGCATCGAGGGTAATGTTGTCAAAAGTATATTCGCCTTCATCATAGGTAAACGATGCTGTTGGAGCGCGACCAATGAAAATGTCTACACTCGCATCATTGTTTGACCGATTCGCATCTTCAGTGACCAGTTCATCTGGGTCGACTGTAAACGATAGAGATTGGTTTCCAATTGCTGCATCCGCGGGTACAGTCCAGTTTACTGTTATACGTTGTTCGCTGTACGAAGGAATTGCTGGAACAGATTCACGTATGTTCGTTCCATCTGGTGTGATGACTTCGATTTCTGTCGCAGGAGAACTAAGTACCCCTCGGTTTTGTGCAGGAATAGAAAACGTCAGTACATCTCCTGGAAGAGCCGCATATCCAATGGCTTGGTTCAGAGTGACAGTATCAGTTCCTCGTGTACGAGTGACAATTATTGAATCGGATTGTGCCACCAAGTCGATGGCAACCACATTGAGGTCGATGACAACGGTAGTTGCGCCGATTATTTTGTTTACAGGATCCCAAACGATGACTCCGTTGCTTGAATAATCATCGCTGGACGGCGTTGTATCCATTCCACCGGATACATTCAGTGTGTAATTTACAATTCCAGATCCATCAGTCATAGGATTGGCAAGAAGATTTGTGGATTCATAACGCACTTGCATGTTTGTATTTGCTTGGGGGACCGCTCCAGGAGACGTCTCATAGGTTGCGGTAAGCATTTGCTCAGAATCAGGTAATGTGGCAAGGAATTGCAAATCAATATCTACGGCCAAATTCCGTGTACCGGGTGTTGAGGTTTCGGTAAAACCGTAGGAATCTGCTGGGTTGTAGGTTTTTAATAACCAATCGATTGTAAATCCAGCAGCATTTGATACCCTCATCCAAGAGTTGTATCGAACGGCGGGGCAATACCAGTTGTATCCTTGGGCAACGCCAGTTTCGTTCCATTCGTTAATTTTGAAAGAATCATCACATCCCGTATATTGAATGTTATTTGTTCCGTCTGTTGGCACACCCTCGGCAGTAATCTGCCAACTGTTGTTTTCGGGACCGGCAGTGTCAAATGTGTCCGGATCAAAGTAATCCGAAGTGCCGCTCACTGTTGTGGAAGAGAAGAATGGCATGTACCACTGGTCTCCAACATGGAGTGGGAAATCATACTTTTCTTTTGCCGGAGAGTAACTTGTATCGAAAGTAATGACTCCAATATTCTGGGTGAGGAACCCTGCAGGGAATCCAAATATACATGGGACGAATTTGACATCGAGGGTGAATTTCGAATTGATGACTCCGAGGTCTCGAACACGAATTAAATCATCTCCACTGTAATCAATATCCAGCCTGCCTGTAGTTCCATCAAGACTCGCTCCACATGGGTCGCTGTTTGTTGAACTTGAGAATTGACCTTCAATCAACAACTGGTATGCCAAATTCTGTGTTCCGCTCGTAGAGATGAAGAGCGTATTGTTCAACGTGTAGGTTGTGTCACCAGTAAGTGTGTTCAATGATGCGGAAACATTAGCTTGTGCAATCAGTTGAGCGACATCAAACTTGGTTTCATAGACCCACTCATCGCCAATACGCCAGGTAGGTACATCGATGTCTTTGTCCCATCCTTCAGCATGCTGAATGTTTTGTTCTGAAAGTTCCAGAGCTTGGAACGTTACCATGCTGGATAATGGTGCTGCAAACATAAGAAATATCAATCCAATGACTACTGGGCCTATTCGATTCATAATACTCCGAAAGCGTTCTCCTACTTGAGAGGCTTGATTCTCCGTCCCGTAGGGACGATTCAAGGATGAGATGCTTGCGCATCGAGATATTGTTGCCCGTAATGTGACCATTGTTCCGCAGTCCATCCTTCGGGCAACCCGGTTTCTGGAGTCGGTGGGCCTTGTTCGATAAGCGGCACGGTGACCGTTTCTACTGTTACAGGAAGGGTTGGTATTGGATCGTTGATTTGAACAACCTCTTCACCGGTTGAAAACATTTGAGTTGAAGGGGGAGTTGCTGGGCGTCGAGATTGCACTTGGTCGAGAAGTGCCTGAGTTTCAAATTCACGTTCAGTAGGGTCTTCACCAGCAATTTCTGCATTTTGCCATGGATCGTCCGATTCCTTCTTTTTCCTTCGGCGTGTCAAGAGTGCCAAAACGAACAATGCTGAAATCAGTAAGCCTAGTTGAGCAAGAGGATTTGCGTCTTCGCCGATGAATGCGGCACTCACTTCTTCAATTGATGTTCGCTCAGGTGGTGCAACAACGATCGACATGGTGGATTGTCCCGGACGTTCCGGATTTTCATCCCACGCCATGGCTTTCACACGAACAGTGCCCGAATCTCGGAAGGTATGGGTCACTGAAGAGCCGATTAAATCTGCATCGTTATCTTTGATGCCGTCGCCGTTGCTGTCAACGGTGATGTCCAAATCCCACACAATGGTAAGTCCGGCAAGGTCATTCAGTGAGTCGATGGTCCGATCTGCGCTCAGATAACATTCTCGGTATGCAACGCATTCTGTATTTTGCAATCTCACTATTGGAGGCATGTTCAACACTTCGATGACAAGCACTTCGCTGGATTGTGCCCCGTCATCATCTGTAACGTGGTAGATGATTGTATGCGAACCGCTTCTGTTCCATGCATAGGTCAAGATATCTCCATTGATGTCGCAATCATCGTCAGCGCCACCGATGTCATCGCTGTCGATACCTGGGTCGATGTCCCAACATTTGACAAGAGAATCAATGTCGCTTGCTGTATCGGTAGAGTTGCCTTCAATCGTTATTGATTGCCCTTCAGCGATCGGGAGCAAGGATACCAACGGTTGAATCACTGGGGGGACATTTCGAATGTTAATCCAGCGTTCCTCAATCGTACTTGCCTCTCCGTCGTTATCACGAACTTCCAAGCGGATTGTGTGGAGTCCTGCAGTGTTCCATTGCATTGGGAACGTCGAAGTTCGTCCGTTGAACGTATACATCAACGACGGTTGCTCACCGTCAGGCCACCATGTATGCGTCAGAGATTCCAAATCATCAACTGAATCGAGTGCTTGCCCCTTGACGACAATGGTTTCATCTTCATCTAAGTGCCAGATTTGCTGTTCATCACTTTCGAGGAATTGGTTGTTTTTCTGCAATGCAATAGAAGTTCCGTGAGGCGCTATGTTTGAGAATTGGATTTCAATAGTGGCAGGTGTTATTGCGTAGTCGTCATCAGTGGCTACGGCAGTAAATGTGTGCAAGCCTTCTGTCGGAGCAGTCGTGGTACAAACTCGAGTGTAATATCCTTCGTTACAAAGGGTATCTGGCCAATGGACATCGACGGCTCCGGGCCACACATCTTCCGAATCGGAATCGTTGGCAAAGGCATAGAGAGTAATCAGGTGTTCTACTTTCACCTCAGTTCTCGAACTGAGGATTTGAATTTCTGGATTTCTATTGGCGATGAGGACATTCATGATTGCAGTTTGTTCATCTTTTTCTTCATCAATGACAGTGATTTCTACGGGATAATTACCATCGTCAGTCCATGTCCAATTGACTGCACAAGAGGCGGAAGGGACGGTTTCCCATGCCCAATTCCTTGAACCATCATCGTAGGGGATTTTGAATTCGCAGAACACAACACCTCCGTCCTCGTCAAAACTTTCACCGGCTGAGAGTTGGAGTTCCTCCAATGTCATTGCGTTTGGGTCGCTGAACACTGGCGTTGGCAGTCGGCCAACAAACATGGAGATGAGTGCTTGGTTATTGGTCGAGTTCGCATCTGCACTGTTGATGCCACTCGGGTCTGCTTGCCATGATACTGGGACAATTCCAATCGCTTGCTCGCTGGGGACCGTCCAAGTGAAATTCACTTTGTGAGCCTCATAGGTGGCCAATGAAGGGAGTGGATGGGATGAGGTCTGTCCATCAGGCTGTGTTATGGACATGGTCGTCGGAGTGCTGGAAGAAAGTCCTCTGTTTTGGACAGCGACTTCGATAAGCAATTCATCACCCGGCAATATATTCCAACCTGAAAGGGAATTCAATTCAGTACGTACTCCACTTCGATTTCGCAGAACTTTGCCAAAATCCTCACTTGCAATCAAATCGAGTCCAATCAGGTATTCATCAAGTGTAATTGTGGTCGAGCCAACATCAGTTCCAAACGATGAAGTTGCACTTGGTTGGATTCTTGCGACGATGCCGTGGCTCGCCCAATCAAATGCTGACTCCGAAGCATCTTTTTTATCGCCCATATCCATTTCGAAAAATGCACTTCCATTGCTTTCAGTAGTTGCTAATTGCATGAGGCCTGTTGCTTCATGATGAACCTCAACAGGTATTCCGTTCGTAGTTGAAAAGCAGCTTGCAGATGCATTTACCCAAACGCCGATGGGAGTGTTGAGTGCGGTGATTTCGCTTTCCAGTTCGACCATCAAGCATTCGTCCCGAGTTCCAGGATTGTTGTACTGATCAACTCCCGTAGAATCAAGTGGGATGTATTGTTTAAGTCGGAAATCAATGACAAGACCAATATCATCTTCAGTGTGTAACCAAGCAAAGTTTCTCGCTTCAGGGCAGTACCAACGGTAACCACTTGCCTCGCCATCGCTGTTCACTGAGGTCAGTTCGTAGGAAGCGTTGCATCCGCCGTACCCGATGGTTTGCCCATAGTCGTTACGAGGTCTTCCTGTATTGGTGACTTCCCAAGTAGTGCTGTTGGTGCCGCTTGTCGGGACTGGAAACGGTGTAATGTAATCGCTTGAGCCGGACCAAGCAGTCGATGCAGTTGTGGTTGTAGTCCATTGTTCATTTGCTCGAATTGGGAAATCATAGATTTCGTTTACTGGACTGTACGTGTTGGTAATGGTAATGTCCCCAAGAACTTGGGCGAGGCTTGAAAGTCCGTAAGGGACGAACCGAATGTACAATTCCAAATCACTACGCATGGACGATAGATCGCTTACTCTGAGGTATTCAGTTTGCTTGAATGTGATAAATACGTTTCCAGTGTATCCCTCAAGTGATACCCCCGACTTGTCATAGTTTGCGGAAGTCTGTAGGGTATACGCCAAGACAGACATGTTGTCAACAGAACGCTCTGTAATGGCCATCACCTGAACGGTGGTATCGCCGTAAATCTCACCTACAGTTGCTTGAACTCCAGAATCGGTAACCAGTTTTGTTGGGTCAAAGGTTCCTGAATATATCCACTTGTCACCAACTTTCCATGTCGGTACATCACTTACTCCAGGGTTTTCAGATGAAAACTGGGGTGACTCGGCCTTGTCCAACAACGGTTGCGATAGCATTGGTTGAGTTGTTGCTAAGCACAGCAATGCCACAAGCATCAAAGGAGATGCCAAGCGGAGCGACCGTGTGCCCATGTTGGGCCACAATCGCAATAGGACATCAAGACTTCTCTCAAACTCTTAGGCGAACTCAGAGAAGGTCAGCCAATTCGTCCTTGATAATTTCAACGGCTTCGAGGATTTCGTCCTTGTGACGTGCACCGGTGATAACCATTTTTCCGCTGCCGAAAATCAAGCAGACAACCTTCGGATAGTCAAGTCGGTAAATCAAGCCTGGGAATTGCTCTGGTTCGTACTCGACCTTATCAAAGGGCAAGTGGAAGGTGAGGTTGTTGAGGTTGAGTTTACGAGGGACTCCGGCGAGTGGTTCGTTGGTAAACTTGTCGTTTCCATCGTAGTCTTCTGGGTAGTGAAGTGCATAGGTTGCAACCATGTTTTGAACTTCAATTTCGACTTGGTCCAAGTCCCAAGTTTCAATTCCAGCATCACGGAGGTCTGCAATCATTCTTTCGATTCCGGTTTCGATGTTTGCTTCGTCTTTACCACCGGTACAAACTGCACGACCGGATCGGAACATGAGGATTGCAAGTTTTGGATCGGTGACTCGGTAAACGACACCAGGGAATTGCTCTGGCTCGTATTCACAATTGAGCTGGATCGCAATATCCGGCAAATCGAGTTCTTCAGCGACACGGGTGCTCGCTACAACATTCACTACAGTTAGACGTTCTTCATCGGTTGTCATGATAGGCCCATATATAACGACTATATAAAAAGAAGGCAGGCACCTTACCGCATTCTTGCAGCAAAAAGAGCCTACTGCGACGGTTATTCTTGTCCAGTTGCCCACAGAGGCATATTCTCGCACTCGTCAACGGTTAAGCCGGCGTTGCCAAACTTGGAAATCAGTGTCCTTCCCCCAGCCAATTCAATCGCTTCACTGGTTTGTTTTGGGTGTCGTGTGAGTGCAACCATGCATCCACCTCCACCCGCCCCAGTGAGTTTAGCGCCGAGTGAAGTGGGTGCTGCCGCTCGGATGAGTGATTCGAGTTCAGGACACGACACGCCAAGGCCCTGAAGCATAATCTGATTCTCCATCATCGCTCTTCCCACTGCCTCATAATCACCTTCTTTGAGCGCTTGAATACCTCTCCGTGCAATCACTCCAATGGTTTGAATTTCTTTGATACGCTCAGGTTTTGCTGCGATGGCTGCAGCGACCTTTGCCACTTGGTTTGATGTTGGAGCGTAAACGCCTGTGTTTCCGATAACCAGGTACAAGTCTTCAGTCGAGTTTGGCAAGTTGACCGAGTGAAGATGCCATGTTCGTTCTCCATCCTCCATGTTGAGACGGCGTGTGTACAGGTACTCGACATCATTCTCCACGGCATCGCTTAGCAGCACTACGCCGCCATGAGCACACGTTGAGGCATCCATCGGCGAAGCCCTGCCGGCTTGAGCCACCGCTTCAACAGCGTGAGCGAGTAGGGCGCATTCATCGAGAGATGTGACTTCTTTGCCGTGAACATAATGCTTCATCGATGAAACAGATTTTTGCGACGAAAGTTCGCGATTTTCTGCCGTGTATACATCGCTGTTGTCAATCGAACTCGAATAGCCTTCTGCCCATGTCGCTGGATTTTGTAAGTCATCGGTCGATGTGTACCAGCGACCACGAGCGCATCGTAACGCCGCACTTGCGGCAACTGAAAGTGCGGCTGATGAGCCAAGACCTGATGCTGGAGGGATGTCTCCATTGACTTGGATGGTGATGCCTGGTGCGCCCTGGGATGTTTGCCAGAGACGATTACGTAGTGCCTGAACATGGGGATGCTTTCTCGAATCAAATTGCATTCCATCAATTTTCCAAGGAGTTTCACCGGTTTGAACGGATTCGAGCGTCACAGAAATGCGTTGCTCGATTGCAACCGCAACGGCAGGCTCACCGTACACCACTGCATGTTCGCCGAACAGGATACATTTTCCTGGTGCGCTTGCTGTAACTCGGCCCATGATGTCCCCTTCGTGTTCACGAAGAACCTTCGCTTCATATCCCTTGTTCTTCATTCACTGCCATTGAACGAGAATTGTCGGTGCATTGAAGGGATGAGCGCGTCTGCCTTTAACTACGGGAATCCTCCCTTGAGATGAGTTACCATGGAACATCCGTTGACAATGAGTTATGGCCCAGTTTCTGGATGGATACTTCTTTTGCTTCTCGGAGGTATTTCGGGAGGATTCTTCCTCTATCAAGTCGTTAAGGCTTCACGTCTGGTTCTCAAAGGGGCTCCAGACAACCGCTTTGACAACTGGGGTTCTCGAATTATGGAAGTCCTCACGGGATGGCTCGGTCAAAAGAAAGTCCTCAAAGACCGCGTTGCAGGCGGCATCCACGTCCTCATGTTCTGGGGCTTCCTCATGCTATCAACCGATATGTTTGACCTTGCCACTGCGAACTGGTTTTCTCACAATGTTCTTCCTGATCTTGTCCGAGGACCGTGGAATCTTATCGTTGAGACGGGATACACCATTGCATTGGTTGGTTGCGTTGCTGCGTTAACCCGACGTGTTGCATTTACTCCGGAGAAACTCAAAGGGAAGTCGCAGCTTGAAGGAAACGCCATCTTGTTGCTCATCATGACCATCACGGTTACATCGTTCTTCGTCGAAGCAGGAGAATCAACGGTTTCCTCGACATGGGAACCAATCGGCTACTGGGTTGCTTCTAGCATTGGGCCAACAACATCGCTTGTCGTTGGCGCTTATTGGATGCACATGCTTGCCATCTCTACTTTTTTGTTCTTGATTCCACTGTCAAAACACATGCACTTGGTCATGGCGTTCCCGAATGTATTCTTCCACGACATGCGCCCAATGGGCACGATGGAGCCTCTTGCACGAGGCGAGGATGGCAAGGCTGTTTCGCTTGAAGAACTCGATATCGAATCCTTTGGTACGGTCAACTACACAGACTTGACCTGGCGCAATCTCATCGATGGTTGGGCCTGCACATCATGTGCTCGCTGTCAAGATGTCTGCCCTGCGTATGCATCTGGAAAAGCACTCAACCCAATGCAAATCATCCACGATGTGCGTCATTATGCCAACGACAATTCCACAGCACTTCTCGCCGGTGAAACTCCAGAACAGGATATTATTGCTCGATTCGGTGAAGACGCTATTTGGGCGTGCACGACCTGTCATGCATGCGTTGAAGCCTGCCCGATTTACATTGATCATGTTCCCAAATTGACCGATGCTCGCCGTCACTTGATGATGGAGAGGATGGAGTTTGACGAGTCCGTAGAGGATACCGTCATGCCACTCATGGCAACCATCGAAAACTTGGAGTCCGACTCGAACCCGTACGGTCTGCCTGCTCACGAGCGTGGCGATTGGGCTGCTGATTTAGACGTCAAGGTTGCAGAACCTGCTGAATACATCTACTTCGCAGGATGCGCTGCTTCGTTCGATGAACGTAACAAAAAGGTGGCTAGAGACACCATCAGTGTGATGAAAGAAGCGGGATTAGATGTCGGTATTCTCGGAATGCAGGAAGGATGCAGCGGTGATGCTGCACGCCGTGCTGGAAACGAATATCTTTTCCAGATGCTGGCTGAAACCAACCTGGAAACATTCGAAGAAATCGGTGTCAAGAAGATTGTTGCTTCTTGCCCACACTGTTTCCATACTCTTGGCAAAGAATACAAGGATTACGGCGGAGAGGACATTGAAGTTATGCACCACTCTCAACTCATCAACCATTTGCAAAAGGAAGGGAAATTACCTCAGCCTAAACACGACGGCTCAGTTACCTATCACGATCCGTGTTACCTTGGCCGGATTGGCGGTGAACTCGATGCACCTCGTGATGCAATTGGAGGCGTTGCAGTCGAAGCTGAACGGCACGGTAAGGATTCGTTCTGTTGCGGCGCAGGTGGCGCTCAAATGTGGATGGAAGAACACGTCGATGACGACCATGACCGGGTCAACATCATTCGTTCAAAGGAACTTGCTCAGACCGGTGCTGAAACCGTCGCGGTCGGTTGTCCATTCTGTTCGACCATGGTCACAGACGGACTCAGTGCCATCGGCTCTGAAATGGAAGTCAAAGATATCGCAGAGATCGTTTGGGAACAAATCAAAGCCAACGACGCTGCAATTGAAGCCAAAAAGGCCGAAACTGCTGACGCTTGAGCACCATTGAGGTGGCACAGTGAGTGAACACCTGTCTCAGAGCGATCTTCTTGCTTGGTATGCTGAATCGAAAAGAGATTTGCCTTGGAGGCACACGAACGATTCATGGAAGATTCTCCTTTCGGAGATACTTCTCCAGCAAACACAAGTAAGCCGGGGCATACACTACTGGGGGAAACTCGTCGAACGTTTTCCAACACCCCAATCGATGGCGGATGCTGACGTCGATGAAGTGCTGCACCTTTGGCAAGGAGCAGGTTACTACAGCCGAGCACGCCGACTTCACGCCCTTTCTATTCAGGTGTGCTTACCGATTGAGGATGGCGGATTTGGAGGTAGCCTACCCAAGACTGCGGCTGAATTGCTGAACTTACCCGGCGTCGGCCCTTACACCGCCGCAGCAGTTGCAAGTATTGCTCATGGAGAGTCCGTCGCATGCGTTGACGGTAACATTCGGCGAGTGATGGCTCGCCAGTCGAAACGTGTAGAGCCGACAATGAAGGAAGTTGAAATCTGGGCGAATGCCGTACTCTACAAGGATGATGCTGGGGATTGGAATCAAGCCTTAATGGAACTTGGAGCAACCGTTTGTACGCCTAAACGCCCGTTGTGTGTACAATGTCCAGTTTCCTCTTCGTGCAACGGTATTGGAGAACCGCTTCTCTATCCACAACCAAAGAAAGTCAAACGAAAACGGCTTGACCTCAAATGCGCCCTTCGGTTTGATGCCAATGGCTTGCCTGAGTTGGTTCAACGAGGCAGTGACGGTATTCTTGCAGGGATGTGGGGGCCGCCGATGGATGAGAATCTCGATGTCACCGGATTGAAACTGATTGGCATCGTTGAGCACACGCTTTCTCATCGTGATCTCTTTGTCGAAGTGTGGCACGGTTCATGTCATCGAGGAATTGAACCATCAGATGTGGCGATTTCATCACTCGACAGGAAAATTTTGGCTTTACGAGGGAACTAAATACCGATTCACATTTTTGATTATTTCTTTTGGAAATCTCTGCCAATCGAAGCAAGCGTCACCATTAAGCCAACGATGAGAAGGTATTCGGCGGGTGCTGCGATGTTTATCGCAGGTTGAATTTGGTTAAGTATGTCGAATTGGGGGTCGAGAAGATCCAAACTCTCTCTTTTCCAGAAGACATAAACTCCCACTGAGAGATTCATCGTAAGAATCCCTAGGCCAGTCATCCACAATCCGGCTTTGCGTAGGTTTGAGTCGGGGGATGTATCTTTTGAATGCCTCTTGTGCATCGATGCTCCCCAAACAAACCCGCCAGCAAACACGAGAATTGTCGTGATGACGTGGAGCAGGAGTGCATCGTATATGTTTGCAAAAGCGAGAACAGACAGCGATAGACCCGACAAGATGCCAGAAGAAAGCGATATTCTGTTCCATTTGGAATCTTGTTCTTCGACCATGATGCTAAATCGGTACGCAAGAATACAAATCACAAGGCCCGTTATTGCTAAACCTGTGGTGAACACCACTCGCTCAGGTCCGGGATAATCCGATTCCGATACGAAGAAGGGGATTGCTCTCGCATTGCCGCTGAATGCGTGAATCGACATTGAAGTTACGACCGTCGCCAGTGGGAGAAGCCATCCAAGGCGAATGAGCATTGAATCGGACACTTCGATCCCTGCAATTTGAATTCCGTTTTCCGTATTCAAACTCAATGTAAGAATTCCTCCACAGTGTCTCGAATACAGGTTTCAAATGATTCCCACTCGATTCCGAGAACATCTGTGGCCTTCTTTGATGAAAAATTAGCATCGCCTTCGAAATAGCCCTTGACGGCCTTACGGGTCATGCGGCGTTGTGCTCCAAACAGACCCATTAGCCAATCTTGAAACACGACAATGAACATCAGTGAACGGGGAATTGCTCGTCGAGATGCCTTGGTTTGTGGGAACTGGTTTTTGATCGCCTTGCAGACTTCGGCGATGGTTTTGTTTTTGTGTGGTGCAACGATGAATCGCCCTTCTGCTTCATCGATTTCAAAGGCGAGGCGGTGTGCCTTTGCCACATCTCGCACGTGAACAATCGGAATTGGTATTTTGGGAACAACTGGAAACTTACCTGCCATAGCGTCGGGGAAGTAATCAATACTTGGTGTTGGCTTGACAAATCCACCACCCAAAACACCTCCTGGGTTGATGACACGCAAATCTATTCCAAACTGCTTAGCCAGTTCCCAAGCCCGTTTTTCAGATTCCGTCTTGGCAACGGTATACGGGGAATAACTGCCGGATTGCCAATCGTTTTCGGTTTTTTCACGTCCTTTCGGAGTACTGCCGATTGCGGCAACACTCGATGTATAAATGACGCGAGGGATTTTTGCTTCGTGGGCAGCATGGAGCAGGTGGGTCGTTCCTTTGACAGCGGTGTCGATGATGATGTCGGCCTTATCCGAGTTGGAGTAAACTGTCGCGGTGTGGAACAGTGCATCACAACCCAATATTGCTTTCCTCCAACCGTCAGCATCCAACACATCTGCCTCAACCAACTCAAGTCGGTCTTCACAGTTCAAATCCACTGCATGTTGGCGGACATGGTCGACTTTAGTCGGGTCATTCAAATCTCGAACTGAGCCGATGACGTTGTAGCCATGTTCGAGTAAATCTCGGACAATGTGATTCCCCACGTGACCGTTCACCCCGGTGACAAAAATCCTCTTCGAAGGTGCGGACTTGACTGCTGCCATACTCCCCGGACATGAGATTTGGACTTAACTTTGAAGTGCGGTTGTTCACACCGCTGGTTGAATCCCATGCCAATTCGCCTGTACGACACTCGGAGGAGAGACAAAGTTGAATTCTCAACCATGGAGCCTGGAAAAGTCTCGATGTATGTCTGCGGCGTAACCGTCTACGACCGATGTCACTTAGGACATGCTCGTTGTTACCTCGCCTTCGATTTGATCCACAGGTGGCTTGAAAAATCCGGCTACGATGTTCATTATGTTCAAAATTTTACCGACATTGATGACAAAATTATCAAGAGAGCGAACGAAACGGGCGGTGATTGGAAAGCGTTGGTTGACGAAAATATTGTGACCTACTACGAAGACATGGACGCATTGAACATTCTACGGGCAGACGATTACCCGCGTTGTACCGATTATGTCGATGACATGATTCGAATTACACAAGACCTCATCGAAAAAGGCCATGCTTACCAAACCGATGAGGGTGTCTATTTCCACATCGATTCTGCACCAGAGAAATACGGCATGCTCACCGGTCAAAACATCGAAGCAGTCCGCTCAGGTGCAGGCGGCAGAGTTGGCGCAACCGGTTCTGCAAAGAAAGATCACAAAGATTTCGCTTTGTGGAAATCAGCGAAACCAGATGAACCAACATGGGAATCTCCTTGGGGCCCAGGTCGGCCAGGTTGGCACATCGAATGTACCGCAATGTCGATGGATTATTTTGGTGCTCAATTTGATATTCATGGTGGCGGACATGATTTGCGATTTCCCCACCACGAAGCTGAAATTTTTCAGGGTGAATGTCATACTGGATGCAGTCCAGTTGTCCATCACTGGCTGCACAACGGATTTGTCAATATCGATGGCGAGAAAATGAGCAAATCATTGGGTAACTTTTGGACCATTCAAGACATCCTTGAGAAAATCGATGCCATGGTGCTTCGTTTCTCTCTCATCAATGCCCACTACCGTTCACCCATTGACATGAACGAAACCTTACTGAAAGATGCGGAAAGGAACTACAACCGATTGCTTGAGACGTATGTTCAAGTCTTGAAAGCTGCTTCAAGTTCTCCAAACCCAGTTGACCTTCCTCACGCTGACATCACAAGCCAACAGCCTTTCTCCCGTTCACTCGGCCTGCTTGAAAAGATGGGCGAGGGATTTGCGCAGGCCATGGACGATGATTTCAACAGCCGTGACGCCATAGGAAAGGTGCTTGGTGCTGTTCGTCAAATAGCGAAAACCATGGACAGTGGCCTTGACGATACGGATCGACACGCCTTTGCCCACTATGCTGTCGATTGGCTGGAAGAAACAGCAGGTTCAGTTTTAGGAGTGCTTCCTAGCCGTGAGATGGCACTGGCTGAACCAGTGGAAGACCCACGTCGAGCAGAGGTGGCCGAACAGGTCGAACAGTTACTTGTTGCTAGAAGTGAAGCTCGTTCATCCAAAGATTGGGGCAAGGCCGATGAGATACGTGATCAACTCAACTCGATGGGAGTCGTTGTCGTTGATACACCAGATGGACCTTCGTGGAAGCTCGAGTGAACTCACTCTTCTTCGTTCGCCGTCGAACTCGACTTGAACTCCATTGGAGGTGGGGCTGGTACAAACCCTGTCGATTCCTTTTCTGTATTCACAGCGCCATCGAGTGCGTCGTCATCCCACATCTTTTCGATGTGAGCCTCTTGACTCAAGTTCAGTTCGTCACCACCGTTTCGACTGAGGAATAACAATCCTGCAGCAATCACGACAAGAACTCCAACCAGCAAGTACTTGGCATTACTTTCATCCGATTCTCCGGAGGTTGAATCTGTATCGGAGTCTCCTGATGCGTCGGTTGTGTCTGTTCCGTCGGTTGTGTCTGTGCCGTCCGTCGTGTCTGTGCCGTCGGTTGTGTCTGTTCCGTCGGTTGCGTCTGTGCCATCCGTCGTGTCTGTTCCGTCGGTCGTACCGCCGCTGTTGCCACTGTTTCCACCTGTATTGCCAGCGTTCGCTGGGTCGGTTGTCAAGTCGACATTGACGCCGTCACGGTCTCCATCTGCATCCATTGAGATGTCGTAGTAGGCGTAGAGTTTGGACAAGTCGACGTGTGTGTTGGCCCATGTCGAACGGTTGATGACGTCGAAGTAACGTTCATCTCCGGTGGTGAAAATTGGGTCAACCGTCATGTTCTTCAATTGAGAGACTCCAGTGTTTGCAGCGTTCTTTCCGTCGAATTCTGTGTCGAGGTATGCTTGAACATCAGCATCGGTTTCCCAGGCGACGTTATCGGGCGCAGACCAGTGTTGGCGAATGTCAGAAACATCGTTTCGCATAGCCATGGCCATGCCGGATTCGATGCTTTCCCATGTTTGAGAGCCGTCGACTTCAGACATCGAGGTTACATCAATCGCCTTCGAGACGCCTCCACCAGTGATTGGTTCCCAATCGTCTTGGTTGATGGCAGTCATGATGTCCGTATCTCCGAAGACTGCCTTTCCTTGAACCACAGTAAGTCGGACATCTGCATCAATAGCTTCAATCAAGTTACGGTAAGGGTCATCGTGGAAGGTGTCCATCACGACGATGTCTGCATACATTCCTGCCTTGAGTTGTCCAACAAATGGATCCCAATTTGCTGCTTTAGCAGGATTGCTGGTAACCATTTCAGCCAGTTCATAGTTTGTGAAATACGAATCCATGACGTCTTGATTCCATAGGTCAGCCACTTTGAGTTCATGCAGGTTGTTCTTTGAACCGCTTGGACCCCAGTCTGGCGCTAGAGAGATGGTGACGCCTGCAGCATCTGCGGCTCGGACATTGGTCGTGTTACCGTAAAGGAGGAGGTTCGAAATTGGCGACCATACCAAATCTGCTCCGACGGTTGCCATCTTATCGAATTGAGGGCGGTCAAGTGCTGTTCCGTGAATGACAACGGTTTCATCCATGATGAGTCCCTTGTTCCATAGAGCGTCAAATTCGGACTTACTGCTGCTGTCCACTCCCTCCGCCAAATGCACGAACCATGCGTTCAATGAGCCTGATTCATTTTGAGAAATTAAATGGCTTCCAGTATAGTCGTCATCTGCAGCACCGCACACAGCACAGGTTGAGATGCCATCTTGTCCGAAGTTGTACAATTCGACGTTGCGAGCCAACATGCTGTCCCATGCTGATGTGCCTGAACCCGGTGAGCCTTGTATTGCAGTCACTCCACCGGCAACGGCTTGAACTTCGGCATACTTCATTTGTTCACTTGCCATTCCCCATCGGCTGTTTTGTTGAATGTTGTTTTTCATCCAAGTGATACTTGGGCCGTAATCGTAATTGTTGCCCCATTGGTATCGGTTGGTGTATCCACCTTCATCTGAGCGTTGACTTTCACTCAAGTGAACATTGAAGTCCCACAATGGGATGTGGTTGTAGTGAACGTGATTATGCAAGTCAATGAGACCCGGATAGATGGTTCCGTTGGTTTCGATGATGACCGCATTGGTGAGGTCAGCGGTCACAGGGACTGATGAACTCGATGACCACACGCCTTCGATCTTACCGTCTCGAACCAATACATTTCCTTGGTTAAGAACACTGTTTTCGCTCTCCATGGTGACGACTCTGCCTTTGAGGATGTAGGCGTCGGAACCTGCTTCTGGAACCTTGAAGCATTTTACGATGTTGAGGGCAACGGTTGAATCAGCGTCACCTGGGCCCCAGCCTGGAGAAGGGTCGACTTCGATTGCGTTTCCAGAGGAATCAATCACGATCGAGTTGCCGTAAAACCCGAATTCTTTAGGAATCGTCATCGAGTTGGCGAGCGTGTTTGAAGTGTCGGTAATCGATACCGTTTCCTCTTCGAAATAACTCAGTACAATGTCGGAATCAGCACTGAATACCACGATTCTTTGGTCAGGGTCAATCACTGTATTCCAAGCGAGTTGGCATGGTGGACTACCCGATGTTGAGCTGAGAACCCAATCCGACACGTTCACTGGTGATGAACCGGTGTTCCACAATTCGATAAATTGGTCAGAATACTTGCCATAGTCACCATCGTTGTTCCAATCAACGGCGTTGTAGATGTTCGCATTGGTTGCGTTGGATTTGAGTTGGTTCGGACTTCTGAAAAGTTCTGAGACTACGATGTCGGAATTTCTTGCATCAACTTCGGCGACGTTGGCTTGTTCAAGTGAACTTCCATCGGCAGGAATCAAGGGTGCAAGAAACAAAACGAGGACAAGCAGTGTCGTCAGTTGGGCTAGGCGCATAGAATGGCGTTCCACAGTGAGCACATGAACTCGTCGCTTTGGTGGTTTGGAACGAACATGTTGAAGTAGCGCCGATTTTGAAGGGAAAATATGGCCACAGTAGAGATTCTCGAACCTAACTTTTCTGACATTATCGACAACAATTCACTCGTACTGCTCGACTTTTGGGCGGAATGGTGTGGGCCATGCAAAGCCTACGGTCCGGTCTATGAGCGAGTATCCGAAGAGTTCCCAGATGTCGTTTTCGGTAAAATTGATACTGAAGCAGAGCCAATGCTTTCTCAATCGTTCAACATACGCTCGATTCCAACTACGGTTGCTTTCAAAGATGGCATCGGTGTTTTCATGCAGCCAGGAGCCCTCCCGGAAGATGCTCTACGTGACTTGGTCGTCAAACTTGGAGAACTGGACATGGATGAAGTCCGTGCCGAAATGGAAGCGCAAAAAGCGGCACAAGAATCTCAATCTGAGTGAATCACCGGCCGATTCAAACAGCCGGTGTGTTCAAGAAACATACCCTGTCCCATTGTATCATGAACTTCCGCCCGTGGCTGATTTTGTTCGTAATGTTGACAACCAGTTTGTCCGGATGTTTCGGCGAACAACAGATTGACGAAGGCGGCATAGGCACATCATACGATGTTTATCCAGAACCTTGGGATCGCAGTCAAATGCAATACGATGATTCCGACATTTATTCTCGTGTGACACAAAACGGCTCGTACCCCATCGATGCAGTACAATCCGTCTATGTAGCAGTTCCAAGCATCACTGCTGCTGATGGTGGATCCGGTTTGACCGGTGGCGCTGAAGTCCACCTTGGACTTTGGATGCCGGTGATTGACGGATGCGACTGGACTGCTGCTAATCTTTCAGCGGAATGTCAAATCCCAGTCATTGCTGAAGTCGGGCCGTACTACAACGATGGAGATGTTGACGCTCTCACTCCAGCAGACCGACTTGGTAAGTTCCTCATCGAAAATTACGTGCCTCACGGATACGGAGTCGCACAAGTTTCTGTGTTTGGTACCGGAGAATCAAACCACTGCATGGACCTCATGGGAACCGACGAACAACGCGGTATCGACGCAGCTGTGACATGGCTCGGAACTCAACCATGGTCCAACGGTAAAGTCGGAATGATTGGAAAATCATACGACGGCTCCACACCTTGGCAAGCAGCAACGTTTGGCAATCCTCATTTGGCTACCATTGTTCCAATGTCTGGACTCATTGGTGTTCACGAACTCATGTGGCGTAACGGTAGTATGGAAGCCCGTGGTATGATTATGCATAACGGTGTTTACGGCTCGTTTGGTGTTGATGGTGATGCAGAAGACCCAGAGAATCTTTGTGAAGGATATCTTGAAGGCTATGTCAACGGACCTGCCGCATATCTTTCTGGCGGCATGGTAGACTATGCAGGCAATACCTACTGGACTGAACGTTCGTTCCTTGATCGAGTTGTTGAGAACTATCAGGGTTCGATTTACATCATTCAAGGCATGCAAGATTGGAACGTTGATCCACACATGGCTTTCCCGACGCACCAATTGGTTGAAGCGGCCGGTATTGAAACCAAAACGCTCGCAGGTCAATGGGCCCACGATTATCCAGATCGCAAAGTCGGTCATGAAGCACTTCCATCTGGCGAAGGGGCTGAGGCTTACCCGTACACGCTCCGCTGGGATTGGGCCGATGAGATGCTCTACTGGTTTGATTGGTATCTCAAAGGCGAGGGCCGTGCACCAACCTTGGGAGTTGAAATGCAAGACAACCGAGGTGGTTGGAGATTTGAGGCCACCTATCCTGCAGAAGATACGTTCTACATGGAAATCGGCGCTGCAGACATGAACCCAAGCGGGGCTTCGATGGTTACGACCACAGAAACAATCACACTTTCCTACGGTCCGTTCGAAGAGGATGTCTACATCGCAGGCATGCCTACCTTCCATATTCCAATTACGACGCATACAACCAACGGGGCTCATGCTTATTTGGAGATGAGTGACGATTCAGGAATGCGCCTTGGTCATGCCGTCATGGATTTCAGATTCGCTGACGGTGGCCGTGATGGAGACGTCGCTCTCGGTGCATTTGTTTCAGTGACTGGCCTCATGGAATTCATGCCAATGGATATCTTCCTCTCTGCGGGCGAATCCATCCAAATTACAATGTCACAAACCGGTCAGGATTACGTTCCTTCCCCAGGTGCGATTGGTGGATATTCAGTCAATTGGGCGGGCGCTACGCTAACCCTGCCGTTGGTGAATCGGACTTGTGCCGATCTCTTCCAAGCTCCAATGCATGATTATTCGGTCGATGCAGCACGGTTGTGCTGATCAGTCGAACATTGTTAGAATATCGCGGAACAGCGTCTGAGCATGTCCTTCACTGCGCTCAACCAATCGTTTGACAATCAATTCAGGCGTTGAACGTGCAAGGTGGTTTCGCTTCGGTGTTCGGTCGACCATCAGTTCCAAATTGGCATCTAAACCTGTGGCCTCAATACCGTCGACTCTCAAATCGTTGCGTCCCGTAGCCTTGAGTATTGCAGGAGCAAGGTGAGTTACCAGCATCATTGTCGTGTCGTTTTGGGCTTCTGCAGCAAGCAACATGCCTGCAATGATACGAGCGCCAGCGCCCGGCTCAGTGATTGCTTCCAGTTCATCAGCAAGAATTAGTTTCGGCGTAGGATCACTCACGACATTTGCGAGCTCTACGAGGGTTTGTTCAAGTGCACCCGCACTTTGAGTTCCACCGGCCTTGGCAAGAATATGCATTGCATCGACCTGCCCAACACGCGCAGATTTAGCAGGGACTGGAAGTCCCATGTGTGCAAGAATACAGGTATGTGCAAGCAGTTCAAGCAGCGTTGTTTTACCACCGGAATTCGCACCAGTGAGAAGTGCAAGTGACTGCTGGTCACCGTTTTCACCGGCGTCTCCTAATCCATAGGTGACCGGGTCTGGTTCACAGCCGAGCAACAGGTGTCGTCCTTCTTCGATGTAGATTCCATGTTCCACAAAATCAGGAAGTACACACTCCCTGGCCTTGGCCCATAGGGCGATGCAAACCCACTGGTCAAATCCGATAAGGGCGCGGACAGCATCTTCACATCGTGAACGAAGTGGACCGAGTTTCTGTGCGAGCATGAGCATGTGTTCAGTCTCTCCAGTCTTGAGTTTCTGCTCCAGCGCTTGGTCTATTTCATCGATGACTTTCCTGTTGATTTTGGCTGGCCATTGTGATGCAAAGATATCGTATGGGCACCTGACTCCCGTACCATCCAATGTTTCCACCATCGATTGTTTTGCCTTCTGCATCGCCTCAGTGATGACATCACTGGTTGCTTCCTGTAATTTTCTCTGGAAGGCTGCGCCATCTGAAAGTGCTTCAAGCAGTTCCGCACCACTCAAGTTCATTTTGGCATCATCCATGGCTTGGGCCACTTCATCGTTGACTTGTCCTTCCAGCCCTTTAGCGACTTTCCACAGCGTGTCTTTCACATCAGCAATGATTTCGAGATCACCTTGGTCATCTATACTTTCGAGAATCTCTGGTAAGTGCTCGAGTCCAGTCACAATTGAGAATAATTCATCGATGAAGGGGTGAGTATCTGTCGATTCACGAGACATTTTTACGACGTCCGCTACGACGGTTAGAGTACGAAGGTTTTGACGAAACCAGTCGATTGTTCGCTCAGGTAGAATCAATTCGCTTGATGCCGTTTTTGGCAGGATGACCCATCCATCTGGTGCTTCGTCCGGTGCGCCCGAACCAATCCATGTTACTGATTTGAAGACGGTGTAATCTTTCCATGTTTCTCCTTCTCCAGGTTGCAAGACCCTGCACCATTTCTTGAATGAGTCCAACGGTTCTTTACTGACGACCACTCGTTCATACCGTTCGTTTGCAAACCGTGTTTGACGCAGGTTGTGAAACAGACCCGACAGTGTGGACATACGTTCACTGTTTTGATGTTGATACTGCATGGAATGGCTGACTTTGAGCCGTCGTTCGGCAGGATTCTCCACAGGCATCAAGAGTTGCATTCTTTCACGGGTGGCCGCACACGATGCGAAGGTGACAATGTCTTGCAGCAGCGCACGGTGAAGTTTCTCTGCTTCTTTCGTTGCGAGAAAAGAACCGGATTGACCCGCTATCATTCGGGCAAGACTCAAAGCCCTTTTTGGTGACACGCCATCGATTTCGGCAATACGGGCTATGTCACCCGATTTTAGTGATGCAATTGCTTCTTCTTCTCCACCAAAGTGTTCGGTGATTTTCTGTGCCAGTCGTTCGCCGACACCGGGCAGTTTACTGAGAACCATACGCAACATCGTTTGTCAAGGGCTTTTGAGGATATTGCTCAAATGGCTTCAAGATTATCGAATTCTTAGCACCCGTCACCTTTGGCCAACTGCTCGTTAACCTCAAAAGATACAGGGCACAGGCAGAACTGGTGCGTAGGGTTGAATCAAGACGGTTCAGAGAATCATGGTCGCTCGAAGTTTGAGTTCAACATTGTGTTGAGTTCAACCGTTGCCGTCTCTCTTGTCTTCCTTTTTGTTTCCGCTGTATACAGTGGTGCGGTTATCGAAATCGTTGAAGATGAAGACCAAATTTCAGCGCTCCGTGTCCCGGTTTGGGAACGAAACACCTTACCTTACCAGACCGATGGCGAATTTGGGGTTGCCCTTGAAGTCGGGCCGTATGAATTGCTACCAACTGAAAACGAATGGAGTTCAACACACCATTTTGTCGAGTATGCTCTTCCAATTGAAGAAGGTGGAGCTGCCCCTGATGATGCTGTCATCAGTCTCGCTGTATGGCGGCCCAATGTACCTGATGGTGTCAAAGTGCCAGTCATTGCGGAATTTGGACCTTATTTCCAGGAAGCATCGGTTGAGACGCCCACCATTGAAGTCCCAGGGACATGGCTTGGTCAGATGATTATTGACCAGATCCTTCCTCATGGCTTTGCCTTCGCCCAAGTCTCAGTTTCAGGAACAGGACGCTCGAACCATTGCATGGATTTGATGGGTAATGCTGAACAACTTGGTAACGATGCTGCAGTGCGATGGCTGGCGGAACAAAATTGGTCGAACGGCGCAGTTGGAATGATTGGAAAATCATACGACGGTAGCACACCTTGGCAAGCAGCCATGTTCGGTGCTGAGCACGATTATCTCAAGACCATCGTACCTATTTCTGGATTGATTGGTGTCAAGGAATTGATGTGGCGCAACGGTTCTTCCGAAGCGAGAGCTCCGATCATGCACAACGGCGTTTACGGTTCATACGGATTGGATGGCGATGAAGAGGATTACCAAAACCTCTGCCCGGATTACATCCTCGGCCCAGGTACAGGCGTTGCCGCGTACATGTTCGGCTCGGAAGTGGCCGGCGATTACTGGGCTGAACGGTACTTCCTTGAACGGGTTTTGAACAATTACCAAGGCAGCGTTTATTTGATTCAAGGCATGCATGATTGGAATGTCGACCCACACATGGCGGTGCCGACAATGAATGCTCTCAAAGACGCTGGAATCGATGCAAAGGGATTGTTTGGTCAGTGGGACCATGATTATCCTGACCGTCCAGTTCAATTGGATGACCGGTCGGATTTAGGCGGCCGTGGCGGGGAAGCGTTCCCCGAAATGATTCGCTATGATTGGATGCAAGACCTCCTCGAATGGTTCGATTTCTATCTGCGAGATGTTGGCGAACAACCGGGCCTTTACATCGAGATTCAGTCCAATCAAGGCTCATGGAGACTCGAAGACCGGTATCCTCCAAGCGACACGGTCGAAATCACCTTTGATTTAGGTGGTTCAATGGAGAACATAGGAGGCGGGACGACGGTATTCCCTGATGCGAATACTGGACCAGTTTGGCAATCTGCTCCACTTTCACAAACCATGTATGTTGCAGGCACACCTCGACTGCACGTTGATGTCACCACTGCAGCCGTCGGCGGGCAACTGTATGCTCTGCTCGAAGAATGTGATGATTCGGATAATTGCATTCACATCGGTCATGCCATTATGGATTTGCGATACCATGCAGGCGGCGATGATATTCAGTCATGGACGCCTGTTGTTGAAACGATCAATGCAAAGATGGAGTTCATGCCTCTCGATGCCGAGATTCTCGAAGGCCATACACTTCGACTGAGTTTACTTTCAACGGGTGAAGATTACTTGCCAGCAAGCACCTCATCTGTCGTGTTTGTTCAAGAAGGTGAATCCTCGACGCTCCAAATGGATACATTCGTGCCTGCCGATAAAATCTACTTTACACCGCCTGAATGCCTTCACGAACGGTGTGTCACCGCTGAATGAACCTTTAATTCACTTGATGAAACGCCGGGCCACATAGAACCCAGCTACGGCAGATAATCCGAAGGAGCTGGTTTCCAAGAGCGCATTTAGCATTGAATCTGCTTGTTGGATCAAATCGGTTTCTTCCAGTAATCCGTTCGTAAGTCGATGCCAATCAACGATGACTATGCCCCGTACTTCAAGCCATTTTAGAAGTATAAATTGGGTTATGAAAAAGAACTTTACTGCGGTGCTTGCAATTTTGAAAAGAAAAGCGGCAAGGACCCCCAAAACGAGTCCTTGCAGGGCAGAATTACCGAGGTCGACCGCTTCAATCATGACGGTAAATGAGGGTCGTAGTACAAGTTGTTTCCGTATGACTCATGTTTTCATGAAGTATACGGTAATTCCAGTTCGACCGCAAACAACGGGTCGGGGTCGGTTGAATCATGGTATGCCACGACGACTCCACCGTCGTTGAGGATGCCGAGTGAGGCGAAGTCAAAACGGATATCGTTTCCAGCCCCTGAGGTAGAGTCAAGGTCACCTTGACCAATGTAGGTCATGGAATCTGGAGACATGTCTTCAGAATATCCACGTACATGGTACATCATGTCAATATCTGGTCCACCGGTGCTTTGGTAACGTACATTCAAAACGAACAGGTCCAATTCGCCGTTGGCTTGGAATTCCCATTCTTCAATCGATGACGATACTGAACTCATGTCATAGGTGTGGTTTTGCCATGTTAGCGCACCGTCGGTGGACATGTAGTGTGTGAATGAGGTGCCAGAGTTGGCAACACAATGCAAGGTTCCAGCGGAGTCATAGTGGCAGTATTCTGAAGGAAACTGAACTTCTAATTCATTCCAGGATAGGGTTGTGTCCATGTAAGCTGCGTTGCCATTGTTGTAATAACTCGGGAAAATAAGGCCGCCGCTAGGCATTGGGAATGCACGCATTTCCTTGTGAGGTTTGTTGACATCGTAATACGAAGACAATCCTTCTTCGGTGAAATCAAGATTGAGTTCTATTGTTGGGTCGTTGGAGTCTCGGCCAGTGAATTGGAAAGGAACGTAATTGAGTCCATCGACGCTTATTTGGCCTCCTGCATCAAGCGATTGATGCCAGAAATTGGAGACCACAATGCTTGCCCAATCTCCGTTACCGATTGAAGACGTAATCGGGCCAACAACCTCGACTTGCCACGAGCGGTCATAAAACGGCTCAGTTAAGCGGTTGTAGCACCATTTCCATTCGTCTTCTGACTCGTCATAGAGGATGGCATAGAATTTGTCGATTTTACCATCCGCACCAACGTATGGAAACCACGACATCGAGATGATGTCTCCATTGGTTGCTTGGACGATACTGCCTTCTCCAAGTCCTTCCTGACCCGGGTTTGTTGGGACTGCAGTTACGCATTGGCCGAGTGCAGGTAAGACACCGGGAATGTACGTGTCCCACGTATGGCCTCGATCTTCACTGAAGACCGGATATTCTCCACCAATGTTGAGGATTTGTCCATCAATGGTCGTGGCAAGGTAGTGTTCACAGCAGTTGCCGCCCTTGGAAGCATCAAATACAGCCCACGAGGTGTTGGTGGTCTCATTGGTTCTCAAATCAACGGTCATGAACATACGTGCATCTTCATGAGCAACGTTGTCAATGAGTTGGTAAGACTCCCAAATAGAGGTCATTTCTGACTCATTGTTCACGATTTCTTCACCGCCACCAAAACAGCCTGCCAAGACCGTTGAGGCGACCAATAGAACTGAGAGCAAGACTCTTCGCATGAAGATGCGTAACGGCACATCGCTTTGAAGCCGTCGATGAGGTGTTAAGCAACGACTGAGCATCATTGAACGGTGAACCAAACGGTTGTTCCGTCCACTTCAAAGTTTTCTGCATTTGATGGGATGCCGCTCGATTCAGAATGGAATACAGCAGCAGCAGCACGTGTTTCAGTAACAATCCATTGCCGGTCTTGTTCGAACATTTCGGGAGCATCTTTGGTCCATATTTCCAAATCAATAGTTGCTTCAATGGCGAGATTGAGATCTTTCCTCATCGCTTGTATGCGTCGGGTGATGTCTCTGGCTAGGCCCTTCGACAGCAAGTCAGGAGTATCGTTCATGTCGAGAACCAAACTGATTTGTTGTGCATTGTCGCCTTGGCCTATGGTTACGGTTGAGGCCGCAAAACCTTCTCGCTCGATACGTCGAACTTCGACATCACCTTCTTGGATAGCAACGCCGAGAATTTCACAGGTGCCTGCCTGAATGGAAGCCAGCATAGCCGTTGGGTCTTCAGCATTCTTGATTTCTCCGGCTACAGCGTTAACTTCACTGCGTGCTTTCGGAGCTAATGCTCGGAAATTCGGTGCCAGTTCAATTTGCTGGAATCGGTCGAGATCACTCTCAACTTCGATTGATTCGACGTTGAGTTCTTCAGCTAAGATGTCGTGAAATTCTGCCATGTCGGGGCCGGAAACAATCCAGCCTTGAGCGCAAGGTAGGCGTTGGCGTCGGCCGGCCTCAACACGGATGCGTCGACCTACTTCAGCGAGTTCACGAACCAGAGCCATCGTTGCTTCAAGCGACACATCTTGTGGCGGTAGGTTTGCGGTTGCTGCCGCTGCCTCTTCATCCCATTCATCAGCGGTGGCGCCATCAAGTGAGCCGGGTATGCCAAGTGGCCATGCTGCTTGATGTACCGTTTTTCCGGTCAAGTTTCGGTGGATGACATCGACCATGAAAGGACTCACAGGGGCGACCAATCGGCAAACCGTGGTAAGTATCTCGTGAAGTGTGTGCTGACAAGCGACTTTGTCACTGGTCTCCGCATCGTCCCACAATCTGCGACGGCTTCGTCGAACATACCAATTCGACACATCGTTGACGATGAATTCTTCGAGGTCACGGCATGCCTTGTGGAAATTCCACTGCTTGAAGTCAGCGTGGTAGTTGTTAGCAGTGGTCGCCAAGCGGGAGAGAATCCATCGGTCGAGCGACGAGCGAGATGCCACATCAGATGTTGATTGCTCGGGGTCGAACCCGTCGAGAGCGGCATAATCTGCGTGGAACTTGTAGACGTTCCACAGCGTCAAGAACATCTTTGCATAGGTCTCACGAACGCCGTTTGAATCAAACTTCAATGGGTTCCATGGTGCTCCTGCTGTGACCATGTACCAGCGTGTAGCATCAGCACCTTCACGGTTGAAGTGGTCCCATGGATCAACAATATTGCCACGAGATTTCGACATTTTCTTACCTTCAGCATCAAGAATCAAACCGAGGCTCAAGCAACGCTTGTATGCGGGTTTGTCAAACACGGTCGTTGAAACGGCAAGCAGCGTGTAGAACCATCCGCGAGTTTGGTCAACACCTTCGCAAATGTAATCGACAGGGAATGAAGCATCGAATGTTTCCTTTCCTTCAAACGGATGATGCCATTGAGCGAATGGTGCACAGCCAGAATCAAACCAGCAGTCCATGACAAAAGGTTCTCTGTGCATTGGCTTTCCATCATCGGAAACCAGTGTGTATCCATCGACGACCGGGCGGTGCAGGTCAACATCATCAGGACATTCGGGATTTTCAAATCCAGCAGCAACTGCCTTGGCCACTTCACTTTGAAGTTCAGCAATTGATCCGATGCACTTCATGTTGCCTTCATCGTCTCGCCAAACAGGCAGAGGCGTGCCCCAGTAGCGTTCACGGGAGATGGCCCAATCTTTGACGTTGCGCAACCATTCACCAAATCGGCCCTCGCCAACCCAGTCAGGTGCCCATTCGACGCCATCGTTGAACTCCAACAACCGTTCCTTGACTGCAGTCATGCGAACGAACCATGAGTCCATGGCATAGTAGAGCAACGGGTGGTCTGTTCTCCAACAGTGCGGATAATCGTGGAGGTAGGATTTTTCTCTGTACAGCAGTCCGCTCTCAGGGCCTTTGCCGTTGCTTCCGCCTTTGGCAGAAAGCAGTTCAATGACAGTTTGGTCGCATTCTTTGACGTATCGCCCGTCGAGTTGCGGATGCGTTCCAGTGAGGAACGCACCGTCCATGCCAACGGTGTGGTAAGCGGGAAGACCAGCAGCCATTCCCAAGTTGTAGTCGTCTTCACCGTACATAACTGCGGTGTGCACAACGCCCGTACCATCGGTCGTGGTGACCCAATCGGCTTCAAGAACGGTCCAGGCAGTTGTAGATTCTCCTCGAGGTACGGCATCTGGGAACAGCGGTTCATAGGAACGACCTACCAGAGATGAACCAGGGAATTCCTCGACAATTTCTACGTTGTGACGCAGAACATCCTTCATCAATTCCTTTGCTAGTATTACTTCTTCACCGTCGGAAGCGCCTCCAGCACCGACCCAGTTTTCTGCTTGTTCAGTAATGCGAACTCGCACATAGGTGACTTCTGGTCCAACTGCTAAACCGACGTTACCCGGTAGTGTCCATGGCGTTGTTGTCCAAGCAAGGATACTCGCATCATCATCGATGAGTTTGAATTTCACATAAACGGAAGGTTCCTCGACTTCCTTGTATCCAAGTGCAACTTCGTGACTCGAATAGGAAGTGCCGGTTTGTGGGCAATACGGTAGGACTTTGTGACCTCGGTACAACAGGCCTTTGTCGAACATTTGTTTCATTGCCCACCAACATGATTCAACATAATTGTTGTCGAGTGTAACGTAGGGGTTGTCGAGGTCGACCCAGTAGGCCATTCGCTCAGTCATTTCTCTCCATGCAGATTCATAGGTCCATACGGAATCACGGCAAGCTTGGTTGAAGTTGTCCATCCCATAGGCCTCAATTGCTTCCTTTGACATTAAGTCCATACGCTTCTGAACTTCGATTTCCACGGGCAATCCGTGAGTGTCCCAGCCCCCCTTTCGTTCGACACGGAATCCTTCCATTGTCTTCCACCGGCATACGAGGTCCTTGTAGGCTCGAGCTACGACATGGTGGATACCGGGTTTTCCGTTCGCCGTTGGAGGCCCTTCGAGGAAGATGAAAGGAGCGCCGCCGCCGTTGGAATCGATTGAAGCACGGAATGCATTTTCTTGCTTCCATGTTTCCAATAACGCAGTCTCGAGTGCAACAGCATCGAGTTCACCTGCCGAATGAGGACGTGCCATAGCCATGCGAGAAGCCTTTTTGTCTTGAACCTCACCCCTCTCAGAGGTGGCATTTTGAGTTTCCTTTTCCACTGATTCACCACAGTGTCTCCGGATTGGGCTTGGGTATGTTTCAAATCGTTAGACCGCTACGGAATGTTGATGTCGGCAGGGTATCGGTTAAAATTGCTATGTTTTCTCATACTCTTTCTGATGTTGACCGGGCCACTGAGCACTTTTCTCGCATCCACTGCAGATACGGATACTTCCGGTGAACTCGGAGAATCTTCGGTTTCGTTGGCATCCGGTGGTGACCCAGCCTCACAGTTGTTTTTAGACGGCTCAGGCCTCTACAACGAAGAGTTGACCCTCGATGTCCCTGCATCGCAACCTGTGACCGATGTTCATCTCTCAATGTCTCCCGGAATCGAGCCTTCATCGAACGGCTTGATGTGGAGCGGTACTTCAGCGTGGGGTCACAGCGATGCAGTCAGTGACGGTGCAACAATTGACGCAGACGGCTTCTTGACGGGCTCCCGTGCAGGCACTCTCTGGGATTTCAACAGCGGGCTACAAGGTTGGACGGTATCCAGTTCCTCTTATGTGGGCCTTTACACGAACACATGTGGTGTCAACGGGACTTCAGGAGGTTCAATCAAAACACAAGCACCCTCTGCCTCATCCTCTGAGCACGCAACCTCTCCAACCATCAATTTGGCAGGTGCAAATGCCGTTCCGATTCACATATGGATTCGCCAAGGTACTTCCAGCTGCGGCGAAGAGCCGGACACCAACGAAGACCTTCAACTGCGATACAAAACCGCTTCAGGCTCTTGGACAACGCTCCAAACTTGGGCTGGCAGCACCTACAATCAACCTCCACTGCAATGGTCTGGGACGTTGCCTGCAGCAGCATTGCATTCAACCACTCAAATCCGTATGTTGCAAACCGGTGGTACAGGTTCGACCTATGATTACTGGTTCTTTGACGATGTTCGTATCGCTTCCCCACCGGTATCGAACTGGACAAGTCCAAGCATTGGCTGGTCTGCCTCGTCTTCCTTCCAAGTGGCGAATACAATTTACGCACCGATGAACATAGACGCCTATGTACCTGCAGGTGCATCCCTCAACTGGACAGTCCTCGATGCCAACGGTGTTGAAATTCCCGGCTTTACAGGCTCGAACACTTTCACTGTACCGCTCCATCTGATCGATGAGACGGTGCATGAGTCGATACGCATTCGCCTCTCCCTTTCGGCTGGATCAAATGGAATACTTCCTCTCGTCTATTCGGTGACCGGTGATGGAACAATGTCGACAAAATACTCCGATTGGCAAAACCTCGGGAATTCTCAGTCGATGTGCGGGGCAAACGGCCAATTTGCTGCTTACGGCTCCGCAACTTCAGTTGATGTTCTGGATGCCGGATGGGCTTACCTTGCTTCATCTTCGGCCGCAACAACCAGTTCATACGGCACTGGTTTAACCGTTCAAACCAGTCCCTTGCCTTACATTTTAGATGAAGTTGACGCGTTATCTGGCGTCACTTCTGTTGGTTCTCTGTACACCAACACCAGTAACGGTAGAGCGACCAGCGGTGGTAACGGGACTGGCCTCACTGTGTCTACGGTTGCAACCCCCGTTACTTCAGGTATCGTGGACGGTTCAAGTCTTTCAGCTGGAGGTACAGGGTACACTTCACAAATCATCTCACCAAACGGCGGAAGTGGTTCGGGTCTACAGATCCAAACGACAGCTACGCCAATCACCGGTTCTGGCGCTGTATCTCTCTATTCGTCTTTGAACGGCGGTTCTGGATACACCTCCTCGAGCGACGTCGCATTGAGCGGCGGCAACGGTAGCGGTTTGAAAATAGACTATACCGCCAGCCCGATTATCACTGGAATTCCGACCGGTTATTCACTCCTTAACGGCGGAACGAATTACTCGACAACGAGCTTTGCTTTCACAAGCGGCGGTTCAGGCTCGGGTCTGCGCGTCAGCATAGATTCAGTTTCTGGTGGTTCAATTAATTCCATAACCATCATTAGTGGCGGTTCAGGTTACGGTTTCTTCGATAAACTCTACATCTCAGGTGGGGACGCTGACGCTTACTTTTACACGACTGGACTCACTGAAACCGGTGGCGGAATTACTTCGATTTCATTCAGTACACCTGGGCTCAATTACGACGTGGGTGATACTTTGAACATTCCAGGAGGGGACAGCAATGCAAACTTCACTGTGCTCGATACAAACCGCCAAGGCGGTACCATCACTGGTTACACCGTCCTCAACAACGCCTCAGGGTATGCGGTGAACGACCTTATTACTCTCTCAGGGGGTGACTTCAACGGTCGTATTGAAATCGATTCAGTCTACGCTATTGGTGGCAACTTGACTTCTGTGTCGATTGTTGGACGGGGCTCAGGATATTCAGTAGGCGATCAAATTACTGTGTCCGGAGGAAACGGTGGAATGTTTACGGTTCAAGGCGTACGGAACTGGGGCGGAGAACTTCTTTCTCCTCTCGTTCAAAACGGTGGTCAATTGTATTCCATTGGCGACGAGGCGGAAGTGATTGGAGGTGCACAAAACGCAACTGTTATCGTCACCGATATCGATATTGAAGGCTACCGAGGAGATTCAACTTGCTCCGTAACTATGGATTCGCGACAACTGGTGGCTCCTGCATCACGAGTCACCGGTAGCCTCACAGGAACCAATGTTGAACTCCAGATGTGGGATGCAGTAAATGCATCTTGGACGGTCGTGGCAAACATGGGTGCTTTCGATGTTTCTTCATCGATGCCAATGTATGAACTTCAGTTCCGATTGGTTCCGTTGAATTCAGGCCTTGGGTATTGGACCGTTGAATCGTTTGAGACCCTTGTACACTACGGTGAAGTCGCAAGCAACCCTCGATTTGATTTCAACGATGACGGTGACTTTGAGTGGGGTGCTGATTTCCCAAATATCGGAACTTGGGGCTGGCAGGACGTTTTCTCAAACGGTAACAAGAGTATTTCAGAAACGGTTGGCTCGTCCGGATACGCAACGACCAAAATCCTCGTACCCCTAACGGATCTTCACTCTTTTTCGTTTGGTGTTACGAACGCTGATTCATCGATTACCGGCTATACCCTGCTGTATCAGTCACAGATTCTTGCATCTGATACGATGAATGAAACTTCGCTCTTGCATGTTGAACTGAACCAAACAACCCGTGACAACATTGAGCAATCAATTTCTGGCCAAGGCGGTTTGAATCATCTCGGAACACGGTTTGTGGAAGTTGACATTGAAGTCTATGCGTCATCGGCCGTTGAGTTTGGTGGTCTCTTGGTCACCTATTACGCTGAAGCATCACAAATATTTGAGTCGGATTCTACCTTTGTACTCAACCTCAACGATGCCAGAAAGTTGCTGCCTTTGGTCGGTGGTATGCATGAGATTCCATTGCCCCTGACCTCCACTCAAAAGGGTGGTCTAACTGTTGAAGTTCTCGGCCTCAATTCATCGGCAGTGGTTGTTTTGAACACCGCTACCATTGATCCTGAAGTGGATGTCCTCACGCCAAGCCAACGATGGAGAACAATCAGTATGTCGTACTCGGTGATTGGTGTTGCTCCAAGTTCCATCCGCCTTGATGTTCTTGATGATGATTACCACGCAACATGGACTGTCCCCGTCTCAGGAGCAACACCATTTGGAACAGGTGATTTCGAGTTCATAGAACTGCATCCAACGGAGTCAATCTCGTTCAATCAATCTGGCACGAGTGTTCTCATCGATGTGAAATTCCGGATTTTACCGCTATGGGACGATACAGATACCATGAAAATCACGACACGGCTTCAACTCTCAAACACCGTGTACTCCATGCCGAGCACCTTCACATACGGCGTTTTCGGCAATCAAGCCTATGAGAATGATTTGACACTGAACATTATGACCTTCACGAACGCTGACGAAAACCTCATTTTGGGTTCGTCGGATTACTACCTTCTTCCGTATACCAAACTCAACATCTCTGCCTTTGTTGGATTCGAAAACGTCTCTACGATTGACGCTTTCATGGATGGAGAAGGAATGCTTTCGCTTTACAGAGGTGATGTCCTTGTAGCCAACACGACTACACTGGATGAGAACACCTGGGACTATCAGGACACTGTACCGTTCACCTTCGGGCCTTTGACATGGCGTATCGAACTTACCTCTGAAAACGGTTCAGTCCATCCGGATTTCGGTTCTCTTGAGCGAACGTTCCACATCGACACCATCTCTCCGCGTGTGCTTGAGGTCAACATGGACCGCTACGACCATCGTATGCCATCAACGACACAAACGGTTCAAATTCAGATTTCGGACCAACCCATTCTTCCAACCAACATTCAAGCCATGGTTTGGCGAGAATGGTTCGATGATGCCAATTCAAACCAGTGGCCAGATGAGGGTGAATACCAGCCCATGTCGCTGTTTACCCCGAATGATTTGAGCCCTCTCATTGGCCAGTACACCTTCATGATGGATGATACTGGAGGCAGTCTAGGACAGAAAGTTTCGGTGTATTTGACCGGCACTGATGACGCAGGCCATCCTTTGGAGTTTGGTGGCTCAGATGCAGTCGATAAGCACCTGTTCATGTATCAGTTAGCGGTTGATGGTGCTCCAAGTGTGGCTCCGAATGCCTATTCATATTCCGACGGAAAGAACCCTTGGCTTCACCCTCAAATGCCATACACCTTTGATGTTGAAATAACTGAACCAAACGGCGGTTCGGACCTCACGACAGTCATCGTTGAACTTGCTTCAAACCAAGGCAGTGACCCGTTACCGATTCGTTGGGATTTTGCGACTGGAAATTGTACGACAACCAGCCCTCACGTTTTGATTGATGATTGTCAAATGTTAGGCGCTGATGGTCCAGCAGACCCTTACGAAACCGCTTTGACGCTCAATGTCGATTTCAAGCTCGCTTGGACGACTCCCGACCTCGGTGAGACACGCCGAGAGCCTGGAATCCGCATGATTGACCGAGCAGGACAGGAAGTATTCCGGGCATTCCCCGAACATCGATGGCGTTTCTCCGCTGCTCTTGAAGTTCCAGAAGAAAGCGTTTCGCTCATTCTCTCGCAGGGGGCATTACTCGGCGATGGTGCTCGAATAGCGCCAAGCAGCCCATTCGAAATCGCAGGAAATGTGGTCTTCTCGGAAACAGGAACTGTTCCTGACTTTGATTGCCAAATCGACCTCTTGTTCTCCGGCTCTTCTTCTTCAGCCAATTCACTCGATGGAATTTGGTCTGTAGCATTACAAGCACCCTCGACAACTCAGACCATTCCACTCACCTGGAAAGTTGGATGTCTTGAAGGTCAAGGCATCGACTCTACCGACCTAACCAACGCAGTACGCTGGATTATTGTGGATGGCACTGGACCTCAGCCGGTAGAAGTCTCGAATCCTCGACCGTTCTCAGTTCTCGAACCCGAGTCTCACGAAGTGAAAATTCTGATGTCAGAAGCCGGAGGTTTGGACGTCGAATCTCTTGAACTGGTTTGGTGGGTTGAAGAGAAAGCGACCGGTGATCGGCTCCGTAATGGGGTTGAACCACTGAACTTACTTGGCACAGATCTTTCCGGTTTGAGGCTCGAAGTTGTCGGCTCTTTTGATCTCAGCGAGATTACCAATGAAATGCTTGAGAACAGACTTTCAGTCCATATGTATGTCTCCGGCCGTGACCTTGCAGGAAACGAAGTCCTGGGGCTTGACGGTGCTGAACCTGGTTCTCCAGTTGCGGTCTGGGACATGGTTTGGCTCAAGCCTGAGTTTGAATTGCAGAGTACATCCATCACCTATTCACGCTATTTAGTTGAACTTGGGCAAACATCCATTGTTACTGCCTATGTTGAAAATACAGGTACACTGGATGGCTCGGTTGAGGTGATTTTCACCGAAGTTCAAGCCACAGGTGAACGCTCAAATCTACAACGTATCACCGTCGAAGTGCCTCTCGGAGGAATTGTCCCGGTTGCTACGGATTGGAATCCTTCACAAACTGGTTTGCAGTGGGTCGAAGTCAAGATCGACGGAGATGCAAGTGCGATTGGTCCATCCATCGATGTTCGCCCGACGCGCGAAGTCTCTTTCTCCGAGCAACTCTTTGGTGATGTCCATCCATTGCTTGGTAGTTTAGCGGGGTTACTGTTCGTTTCCATCATCACGACTGGTCTTCTCTGGGCTCGTCGAAAGACCCTCAACCGTGGCTCAAAGTCCGAATACGATTGGGATGAATACTCCTCTGAATTCGAATATGAAGACGAAGAGGAAGAGGACGACGTTGATGACGACACAGTCTCGGAATCAGTGGCTCAGGTTGCAGCGGCAACCAGCGCAGTAAGCGAAGACACACCTTCTTCAAACACCGAGGAAACAGACTGGGTAATGGGCTCCGATGGTTACTGGTGGTACCATGACAAAGAAGCCAATGAATGGTGGTACAAGAACGCTGAAGGCGAAATTGTACAACACAAGTGACGGCATTGGTGATACGATGAGTCGATGGATTGGCCTTTTGCAAGTTGACCCTACGGTTGGTGACTTGACGGGAAATGCTGCTCGACTCGAACACCTTGCGTCGCTCGCTTCCAGTCAAGGTGCACATGTCGCTGTAACAACGGAACTTGCCATTTCGGGGTATCCTCCACGAGATTTACTGTTGCAAGAGGAATTTATTTCTCTGGCACAAAAAACTGCAAGCTCATTGCGTGTTGAGATTCCAGTTCTGGTTGGGACACCGATTTTGCCTCAAGCCAAACGACAACTCCCTGCGAACGGTGTTGTTCGAGCCGGTTCATCAGGTGCTCATCCAAGTGGTGAAGGAAATTCTCATGTCGTGGCAAGAAAGCAACTTCTTCCAACCTACGATGTCTTCGACGAAGCTCGCTACTTCCAACCGGACAATCGCTCCGGAATCGCTCGCACGATTGCCGATCTCAACCTCGGCGTTACGGTTTGCGAAGACGCATGGCAAACGGCAGGTCTTACGCCTTCGACGTACTCAGCAGACCCCATCGAACATTTGGCTGAATGGGGTAGGCAAGGCGTTCTACTCGACGCAACAGTCAATCTCTCAGCGTCACCGTACCACGCCGACAAATTGAGTTCTCGTATTCATGTATGTCGTACCGCAGCAGCCGTTCTTGGACACCCCTTCCTGCTGGCAAACCAAGTTGGAGGTAACGATGATTTGTTGTTTGACGGCAACTCACTTGTTGCTTGGCCTGATGGTCGAGTTGTTGTCGCACCAGCGTGGCAAGAGGGTGTATTGATGGTCGATATCGATGGTGCTGAAAGATGCCACTGGATTCCTTCACAATCACCAGATGCACTGAATATCGGCTCCGATGCTTTACGACATCTCTCCGCCGATGATGACGGTCGAGAATACGACAAAGACTTGCTTGAAGACCTCACCGACGCTGTCGTGACCGGTCTTTCCGATTACTGCCGTAAATCCGGTATCAATTCTATTGTTTTGGGCCTGTCAGGCGGAATAGATTCTGCCGTTGCAGCGTGTGTTGCAGCAGCAGCCGTTGGTCCACAGAACGTGACTGGAATCGCCATGCCAAGCCGTCATTCATCTCAGCATTCCATTGACGATGCGAGACATACTGCTGAATCCCTTGGACTTGTGTTCGATACCATCGAAATCGATTCATTCCATGCTTCCGTTGAAGCCTCAATTGGAGGCATGCTTCGCGATGGACATCCAGTGGCTTCTGAAAATCTCCAAGCTCGTCTTCGAGGATTGATTGTTATGGCTCACGCGAATGCTCAAGGCCGAATGGCCATTGCTACCGGCAACAAATCCGAAATTGCTCAAGGATACTGCACATTGTATGGTGATATGGCTGGTGGTTACGCACCGCTTGGCGACCTCTACAAAATGCAAGTCTACGGGCTTGCCGATGTGTTCAATGCTCGTGCTGTACAAGCCGGAAGAACTCCGCCAATCAACGCCTCTTCGCGAACCAAGCCGCCGTCCGCAGAATTAGCCCCTGACCAGAAAGATGAGGATTCATTGCCTCCGTACCCGATCCTCGATGCGATTTTGCATTGCCACATCGAGGAAGGCCTCGATGCAGATGATATCGCCGCCAAGGGTTTCGAACGAAGCCAGGTGGTCGAAGTTCTCACTCGACTGGAACGCAGTGAACATAAACGCTGGCAGATGTCACCAGCGCCTCGCGTGTCAACTCGAGCCTTCGGGCAAGGATGGCGTCGTCCACTTGCTTCTCGTCACGATTGGCGATATTGAGTTCGGAATGAGTCAAAAGGACGAGTCTTGTGAGCCCACCATGGCGGAACAGGTTTCGAACATTGCAGGATATCGCTTTGTCGATTTGCCTGACCGAGACCACCTTCGGCAACCTTTCCTTACCAAATGCCAGGAAGCGGGATTGCGTGGCACCGTTCTACTCTCACACGAGGGAATCAATTTCTTTCTCGCAGGTGCAAAGCAAGGCATCGAGACCTACATTGAATTCTTGAATGAGGATTCCCGATTTGCTGATATGCCGCTCAAGTACTCTTTTACTGACTACCAACCGTTCAACAGAATGAATGTTCGACTGAAAAAGGAAATCATTTCGTTGGGCATGGATAACGTCAAACCTGCTCAAAGAACTGGAGATGAAATTACACCAACCGAGTTCAAACAGTGGCTTGACGAAGGTCGGAAAGTTGCAATCATCGATACTCGAAACGATTACGAGATTCGATTGGGCACGTTCCAAAATGCAATCGACTTGGACATCAAATCGTTTCGAGCATTTCCAGAAGCTGTCAATAATTTGCCAGAGGACATGAAAGACACGCCGGTTGTGATGTTCTGTACGGGCGGAATCCGTTGTGAGAAAGCAAGTGTAGTGATGATGGATGCTGGTTTTTCCAATGTTAAACAACTCAAAGGTGGGATACTCGGATACTTCGAAGAGGTAGGCGGCGAGTACTGGGACGGCGATTGTTTTGTGTTCGACCATCGCGTTGCATTGGGACCGGATTTGGAACAAAGCGATGTTGTGCAATGCTTTGCGTGTCGGCAACCGTTAACGGTTGAAGAGCAACAATCACCAGAGTATGTGGTTGAGGAATCTTGTCCGCACTGC
>Ga0208973_1000054_pt1 | contig 62935 bp, 50 predicted proteins | sample AOAMet_66_BLW_10_2_FD_188233 | JGI IMG/M metagenome (GOLD analysis project Ga0208973, IMG submission 188233) | Ammonia-oxidizing marine microbial communities from Monterey Bay, California, USA - CAN11_66_BLW_10 (SPAdes) | ecosystem: Environmental > Aquatic > Marine > Intertidal zone | place...
TCTTATGCTTTGGAGTATGTCGAGTGGATGGAATCGCACCTAGTTGTTCATCTCATCGGTGTAAATTTGAGTGGTGCAGATTTATCTTTTGCAGACCTAAGTGATTCTGTAATCGTCGATTCCAATCTCTCAGGGGCAGACCTTCGCGGGTCATTTTTGAATGACTCAAATTTATCCGGGACTGATTTTAGTTACGCCCAATTAGATTATGTCAATTTCGGGATTTTCGCTAATCTAACAAATACAAGTTTTAGAGGCGTTAACCTTGGAAATGTTCAGTTCAATCGGCATATATCCTTCGATGGAGTTGATTTTAGTGATAGTATTCCTGGGCATTTTGAGTTTAGTCCAGTCTTTAATTACGTAAATTTTAGTGGGGCAGATTTTACACAATCTGACATATCTTCTGGTTCGTTCGATTTTGTAGATTTGACATATTCCAATGGACTAGCATGGGTATCAGATGGTGCATACTTTGAGAATTCAGATTTGACAGGAGCGACAAATGCTGTCCCGTATGGTTCGTATTGGTTCAATACAATTTGTCCTGATGGAAGTAATTCGGATGACAACGGAAATACCTGTGAAGGCCACGGAATTTGATCAAAGGGTTGCAATTGTTAGGTAGTTGAATCTAGACTGCCAACAAATTGATTCGGATAAGTTGCAAGGGTCTGTCCGAAGCCCTTTGCATTTTATTTCCTGATACAAAGGGAATTCACTGGGCCGATAGAGACGCTAATGTCAAGGATGAGTCAGGAATGCACGGCTCGTAATCGGACGTAATGAACTCCAGAGGCGCCCCCATGCCCGTATTCTGAGGGACTAAATGTGAACGATTCATCCACAGTGGCTGGCATTCCATCCTTATCAGCAAACGGACCGCTATGGGCAAACGATGTCCCATTCCATGAAGCTGCATAGAATCTGTCGTCCGCACTTAGGTCTTCGATTGTTCCGTATTCCAGGTCAATTGCAGCATCCGGCCAAGCATCGAATCTGAATACTACGATATCGATTTCAATGGAAGTTGCATTCAATAAAGAAGGATTCAGTGTTACATTATCATCGTAGTGCCTCACCACCAAGAGGTCGTTGCGAATAAGGTCGGTTGTACCAACTTCATGCCCGTGCCATTGATCGTTAACCTTGACATAGGGTTCAATCAAAAGATCGCTCGGCTGGTACTCACCTGCAGTATCGTCAAACTCCCAAAGGACAATCCATCCTGTCGCCTCACTTAATCCGATAACAGGAACCAACCATGGTGCTTCAATGCACAACGTGACATCTCGGGCACAGGGTTCTGGACTTCCACGATTTCTTGTGATAATGTGGCTTACTTCACGGTCACTCATCCAAGAACGAAGAGCGTCCAATGCATGAGGTGGTTCCTTCGAGTCTTCTTTGCTAAGCCATTTTATTTGGAGGTCTTTTGACGATGCAACAAGCGTTGCATCCTCTGGTACTTCATCCGCGATTGAGCGTAGCATGTCCACCCATTCATACGTCCTAGAGTGATAATCATCGGTCTCGATAAGATGATTGGCAAATGGTGCAACCATTGTCAACACGACTACCAGCACACATAATGCCGGGCGGGCTGCTGAATCAAAACGAGTTTTCTTGGCCTCTATCACCGTTGGTTTATCTCCATTTATTTCCGACGCGCCAATACTAAATTCGGGTTGTGGGTTGATCAATTGGCTCGTCCAAGTTATGAACGGGTCAAACGAACGGGCTGCAAGTGCACAAAACAACGGAATCACCAAAATCATGTATCGCGCCTCTCCGTATCCGAGAAGCAAACTGTAGATCATAATGTGCGGGATGGTAATCGCTGAAACTACAGCAAGTTGGCTCCATTTTTTATCCCGAATGAGCAGGATAACACCCAATAGAGCAAGGAACCAAATTCCCTCTGAAAGGAGTTCTAATCTAAAATCTAAATATCCGAAAACAGAAAAGTTCTCTGCCGACCATCCAACGCCTTCAACCGGGTCCAGTGCACGGTCAACGGGCGCATTGATTTGTGGCCGTAACGATGCCAATAGGTCACCTGTTTCCATCCAATCATTGAGCATGAAGGGAAGTACGGCAAATGACCAAGCAAGAATGAACCACATCATTGGCTTTATTTTTCTAGCCATTAATCCTGTAAATCCAAGAACGCCCAGTAGATACGTGAATGAATATCTCGCCAACGCCACTCCTCCTGATGAAAAGCCAATGAAGAGCATCATGATTGCTGAAGGCTTTTTCCAGTCAATGTGCAATAAAAGATTCATGGCTGTAGTTGCTAGCATAGCCGCAAAAATTCCATGGTAATATTTTGGGCCCCAGTCGATCACAATGGGTGAAGTAATTGCTGCAACTGCAAAGAGCGTAGCTGGCACTGTTGAAGCCCCGAGTCTTCTACCAAGAACGTAGGTCTGCAAACCAAAGAGCAACACGATACCTCGCATCAAAACCAGTGATAGCGTCCCACCCTCATCAAAAGCAAGCGTTGAACTGAGCAAGACCGGCAATAACGGTGGCCTGAAAATGCGGTTACTGAAGGCCTCAAAATCCAAAAGATCCGCATAGGTCGAAGCCTGTACAATGTGATACGCGCCGTCATAGTGTACGGGATAACTGGTTGCAGGTCGCAGAAGTTCACAAAGAACAGTGATGATGACAAGCGTAAGAAGTACCAGATGAGAGGAGGTCGATTTGCTGGATGCTGCTGGAGCGAACCGTTGTGTGATGTAGTAACTAAGCGGCAACAAGAGCAGGCAAGAAAGAATCGATATTTTGTACCCAAGAAGAATGAGATTCAGTTGCAACCATCCGAAAATCAGCACCACTATTGGGGCAAACAAAAACCACCGCTCAAAAGCGTCAACATCAATTGACTCCTTCTCCATTATTGACAAGGGATTGAACTGAGGTTGTTGTTCTTGTGGTTCTAAACGCAAACAAGGTAATCTTTCAGTTCACACCTTGGCCGTCCAAGGCAATTCATTCCCAAACCGTTTCATGACATATCTGTGGGGGCCCGTTCCAATGTGATAGTTCAGCCACGACTTGGTGTCGTGCCGGCAACTGCCTCGTTTATGACCGCCCCGATGGTGGATAGGCCATGGACTGGAAAACACATATTCGCACGGGCTCAAAAGCAGCAGGGGCTATGGCAGCCATCAATCTCTTGATTCTTGGATTCATGATGGTTATTGGCTACAACACCACCCCACTTGACCCAAGTGGAGTTGAGATCCCAATTGTTGTTTTTGCAATTGCAACGATGATCGGCGGAGGAATCGTTCCTGGCTTGATTGGTACAGTAACTTGGGTGAAGGTTAACGAACGCTGGAGTGAACAATCACGGATTCTGTTTACACTTCTTGCATTTGTAATTGCTTCAATCATGACGCTTCCATTCACAAATCCGAGAGTCCCAACAGGTGATGCATATGTCTTGACTGCTGTACTCCATTACTCCACGGCAATCCTTGGGAGTTGGTTTATCCCTTACTTTTCAAATGCTGACAAGTCCACAGGGCACGAATGATGTTGAGGCAGCGGTCTTGTTTCCGTTCGTTCACTTCAGTTGCTGATTTTCATCAGCTGGTTCAGGAAACGATAGGAAGGTGTTTCACAGAAGGGGCTATTCCCAAGTCATCCGGGAAGAACATGGTTGCTTCCGGTACAGGAATTGGTGATATTTCTCGCCCAACCAGAGCAACACGGCTTGGACGGGAGTCAGAAAGAACCTCGCGGTTTGTAAGTGGGGCGATGGTGTTAGAGAAGTCCATAATATCGTCGTGGCTCGGCATGTTCTCCATCGACAAATTTTCTCGACTGTGTCCGACGAAGACGTAGCCTTTGTTTTCAATAAAGTCCGGGTCAGCACGGTTGTCCAATGCAGCAAATTGGGAGATATGTTCATCGCTCATATTGATTCCTTTCATCAGCGTGTGACGGCATACGATCCGTGTGTCTAGGGATGGAAGGAGGTCAATGGTCTTCTCAAATTGTTCCCATGCGCCGTGGTTGTATTTTGGTCGGCAAACATCGTCAAACACTTGCTTGTTTGGAGCATCAACTGAAACATAGAGTTGGGTTGGGAGGGTATCTAATTTTTCAAGAACCTTCGGCAAAGTTCCGTTGGTTACCAGCATGGTTGTCATTCCATGCTTATGGCACAAATCCATGTATTCTGAAAGGCGGGTGTAAAGGGTTGGCTCTCCATTAAGAGAAATTGCAACGTGTTTTGGGTTTTGGGCATCAAGCCACTTTTCACGAGGCACTTTTGGATTACCTCCAAAGCCAGAAAGAAGGCGACGCTGGGCGCGTACGGATTCGTAGAGTAAATCGAGAGGGTCTTGGTCTGTAAGTTCAAGCGTGTCCATGTGGGGTTCTCGCCAGCAGTACGTGCAAGCGAGATTGCACTGGTCGACGACTGGAGACATTTGCATGCAATTATGGCTCTCAACACCGTAGAATTTTCCCTTGTAGCACTGTCGGTCACGAAGCAGAGATTCTTTGGTCCAGTGGCAGGTTTTCACACCGCCATGTTCACCAACGATATGGTACCGTTGTTTCTGTAATTTGGCCTTGAGTTGTGGGTCCATTCCTGCCATGCAATCACACCCTTAGCCGTAATCCTCTGTTGGGCATTTGCCCGGTAGGGAGCGGCTCGGATGGTAACTCGTCAGGTTTCAATGATATCAAAGCCTCGTTGAGAAAGGGGCTTTTATTCGGGCCTCTTTAGAAAACTATGGGGCTGTTTGATTCAAAGAGGTCTACATCGAAGTTTTTGCTTCAATACCTCATCGGTTTTATGGCCTTTTTCCCGAAGTTCACTTGTTCAGAATTGGGATAAATGCATTTGCAGCCTTTTCGCAAGCATTGGCAACGTCATCAAGGCGTTGCAAAACTCGGTACATGTGCATGGCCGCAAGCGGTGAATCGTCCCCGTTGCTGAACACATACCTTGCTGCTGCTGCCTCAACTGTATCTGCCTCGTGCTCCATGAGATTCACTTCTTTGATGTGCTTTGCAAGTTCATCCCGAGCTGCTTTGGTTTCCCCACTGATGGTAAACTCCCTTAGTGCGTTGACGGTGTCTTCGTAAGTTGCAACCGTTGCTGCAACCGCTTCGGCCATTTTCTTGAGGTTGATTTTCGCTTCTTCGTCGTCATAGAGGTCTCGGAATGCAAGCTGTTCAGCAACGTTCTGAGCATAGTCCGCGATTCGATCTTGGCGTGAGACCATATGAAGGAAATCATCCATGCCAACCTGGACACCAAACCTCATGTCGTCACTCACCATTTTACGAAGTTCCGCCTTCACATTGTCAGCTTCTAACTCAGCCTCGATTGTGGCCTGTATCGCTTCAGATGGGTCATTTCCATCACATGCATCGTTAACTGCCTTGAGCATGTGATTCACGGTTACTTCTACCGTTTGAGCGTGCTCATGGAATTTGTGGAATGGGGATACAGTCAACCTGTCTTGACTGGCGTCGGACAGTGCGTCTTCTATGTGGATTTCTCCGCCACTTTTCCAGATTGCATATCCGACGGCAATGAATGAAATCGGTAGAATCACGATCATGTTCAACACGGAGCCGCCCGAACCAACAAAGAGAACAATGGCTCCAAATGCTGCTACTGGGACACTCGCTACCCAAGAGGCTGCAATTTTTCCAAACACTCGGAAGTCAACCGCTTTTGCACCGCCAGCAAGCCCTACACCAACAACGGCACCGACCAATGTATGCGTTGTTGACACTGGAACGGCAAGGAAGGGCATTGAAAAGATGAGAATTGTCGTCGCTGCTCCGAATTCAGCTGCGAAACCACGGGTTGGTGTAATGTCGGTGATTTTCTTACCGATGGTTTCCATAACTCGCCAACCCCATGTCATGACACCGATTGCGATACCAACAGAGCCAAGGAGAACGAGCCAAAGCGGGATTGGGGCTTGCTCAGCCAACTGAAGTTCGGGGTTGGAGAATACGTCCCAAACGGCTGCCATTGGTCCAATAGCATTCGAACGGTCGTTCGCTCCGTGTGCGAAAGCGACGTATGCGGCAGTAATGATTTGCAACCAAACAAAGATTCGTTCTACACCCTTGAATCCTCGCACTTCTTCCTCAATGTCAACTCTGCGAAGAACGAAGTAGAGGATAAGGCTTGCAAAAGCACCGATCATGGCTGCAAGAAACAAAGCGTTGAGTGGAAGCCATGCATTTTCCGCGTAGGGATTGAAGACACCATTTTCCTTTGCAGGTAACCAGTTTGATTTGTCAATCCAGCCGTTTGAATGTGCTCGAGAAATAAAACCCTTGAGCGCTTTGAACTGCAGAGCGAGGCCCAGAACAAAAAATGTGGGAAAGGCAAGAATAGGAGCTAGCCACTTTGACCGAGATACTGGGTCGTCGTTATCCAATACTGTTTTCTTGATAATCATGTACGAAAAGAAGGCGATGAGGGCGCCCATCAACGGGCTTGCAACCCAGGACATGACAACTTGACCAACTTTATCCCAGTCGATGAGTTCCATTTCCCACTTGACTTCAAGGACCAATCCAACACCGATGATTCCACCGATAATCGAATGGGTCGTAGACACAGGGAGGCCCATGCGTGTCGCAATGGTCAACCATGTAGCGGCCGCCATCATTGCTGCAATGAATCCAAGAGCGATATCTTGGGACAAGAGGGTGTCAACAACAACTCCGTCATCATTGAACGGCACGACAAGAATACCCTTTCGCACCGTATCGGTCACGGCGTCCCCAGCGAAAAATGCTCCAGCGAATTCAAAAATTGCTGCAATGACCACCGCTTGTTTGAGTGTTAGCGCCCGTGAACCAACAGAGGTTCCCATAGCGTTTGCGACATCATTTGCTCCAATGTTCCATGCCATGTAGGCACAGACGACAATTGACAGACCGATCAAAATGAGAATAAGAGGCTCCATGTTATCCTCCATAGAATATTGGTACTTATACGAAATTGTGTATAATCTATATAGAAGTATATTGGAGTGTAGGTTATGGCTCTTGGACCGGGTGACCACGAAGTGAGAAAATTACAATCAACGGGAGGCAGTACGTTTACGTTGAGCCTTCCGAAGCCCTGGATCCTTGAGCAGCAGTTGAAATCTCGAGATTCTCTCCGAGTTGATTGGAGACCAAGTGGTGCATTAAGAATCACTCCTCTGGACTTGGCAACATCTCTTGAGAAGCACGTGTACTTCAATTTTGAAACCCTTCCGGAAAACAGCCTTCATGACCATTTGATGGGCGCATACATCTCCGGTGCTGACCTGATAAACATTGAATTTGAAGAGGGGAATCGTCAATCATTAAATCATCCAATTCGGCGGTTTCTCCGAGCAACGCGAGGTTTTGAAATAATAGATGAACGAGAAACACGCTTGGACTTACGCTGCCTTCTGAATGCTGGAGACATGCCCCTCCATTCGAGTCTCAACCGTATGTATCTCCAAGTAACATCACTCATGAGAGACGTCATTAGTGTGTTTGAAGGAGGGGATAAGGAATTCATCAGCGATGCAGAAGAACGTGAAAGTGAAGTTGATGCTTTGCTGTATTTGATTGAACGGCAGGCTCGGATCTTGTTAGATTCGCACTTGGTAGCGACAAAACTGAACCTTACACGAACTCAGGCTCTTGAATATGCCAATCTAGCCCGATGCCTGGAGCGTATGATGGACCACGCATTTACCATGACGCAATTCGTTGTTGAATACCCACAGCTCATCGACCAACATACCAAAGATAGTCCGATTTACCATGTGCCGGAATGGCAGTCAGCATTGAAGGAATTGATGATTAACATACGAACAAGAGATTCCACGCGCATTGAAGAGGCACGTCATCAATTGAAAGCGCTCCAGGAAACGCTCCTTGCCTATGAGCACACGTTACTGAGCAAAAAAGGAACCAGCCAGTGGATGGCGCAAAATCTGAGTCTGTCTGAATCTGTGCGCCGTCTGTGCGCATATTCTCGCGATTTCGGAGAAATACTCCTCAATATGAAGATTTCAACCGAAATGATGCGGGTTCGTGAAGTGGTGTTGTAAAATACAGTTAGTTTATATTATACACCTATGTGTTGGCGAATTCACCGCTGATTGATATAGGGCGGAGTGCAACTATAACATGAGAAACAACTCAGAAGCTGAGCACCATGGACAAAGAATTGGAAACCTACGTAGAATTGACGATGACGAGCCAAAAATACCGAAGCGGTATCTTTGGTTCAATGCTAGACCGCCTTGCAACAGCCATTGCATTTTATCGCAGTGGCGTTGACAGTCGTGGAGTATACCACGCACGAAAGGGGGCGTACTGAATGGACGACTATCTCGAATCATACGTTGATCAGGCCATGAGTGCCCAGGTACTTCGAAACGGTATTTTCCGTTCTTCACCACTTTCCTGGGTCAAGGGTCTTTTCTCCAAGAGATAAGGATAGGTTTTACAAGAACCGGCAGATTGTTTCCATCGATGAGATGGCGATGGTTCCCCCACCTCTCGGGCCTCATAACCCCAGTTTCATCACTTGTTGGGCTTTGGCTTGGAGGCTGGTGGATGGGTTTGACGCTCATCCTACTGTTAGCCATATATCCATTGCTGGATACACTTCTTGGATTTGATGAGCATACCGACCCGCTTCAAGAAGGGTTACCTTACAACATCATCCTTCACCTTCATGGAGTCCTCGTTCCGTTGACGGTTTGCGTACTTTTATGGCGTATCTCTGTTGATGGTTTGACATCATTTACTGCCCTTGGAATCCTTTCAGTGGGCCTCAGCAGTGGTGCATCGGGAATCGTTTCTGCACACGAGCTTGGACACCGTAAACCCCGTTCTGGAAGTTGGTGGCTGGCTCGACTCAGTTTGTTTTCTGTTCTTTATTTACACTTCACAACCGAACACAACCATACCCATCACAAACATTGGGCAAAGAAGATCGACCCCACTTCGTCTCCGCTCGGAAGAAGTGTATACCGGCATTTCATTACCACCATCCCGCTTCAAGTCCGAGGTGCTTATCGTGCACGACCAGTAGATACACGACGGTCATTGATGCTTGAATTCGTATTCCTTTTCGCACTCTATGCTGTCAATCCTGAAGTGTTGGTAGCCTTCGTTGGTCAAGCCTTCATCGCTGTGTTTCTTCTTGAATTTGTGAATTTCCTTCAACATCATGGGTTGTCACGCGAAGACGGGGAGCGCGCTGGTGCGCAACATGCCTGGGAAAGCCGTCACCGTTTGTCCCGTTGGACGTTGCTTGAATTACCGCTACACCCGGCTCACCACATGAAGTCCAGTACCCCATATCATCATCTCAAAACTCATGATGATGCCCCCCAACTTCCCCACGGATACTATGTTATGTTCTTACTGGCGTTGGTCCCGCCGTTGTTTAATCGGTCCCTTAGAAACCGTGTTTGACATCATTTTTACCGGGGCTAACAAAAAATATTGCCCGAACCGATTATCAACAGTTGGCCCTTGAACCAAGTTGAGGGGGAGCAATGCGAGACAACTGGCCACCTTCAAAAGTCGCTTTATCGCCCGGAAAGCGCGTCTTGTTCCTTACCAAGGACCTCGAACTCATCAAACAACAACTCTACCAAGGGTTGAACCTTAAGATGGAAGATTTGAAGATTGAAGATCTCCTTGACGACATCAATACCGATGTTATGACTCCTGCATGGGTTTGTTTTGACCACGATCCCGCTGAAATTGCAAAGAATGCTTACGCAGGACTGATGCACAATGGGCTCCGTGTGTTTCGGGAAAACGCATTGAAGGACGGAGATTTTGAAGTCATCGTTTCGGGCCAGCGCAAAGGTACGGGTTCAAGCCGAGAAACAGCCGCTCAGTGCGAGCGATGGGCTGGAATCAATATTGTCATCGCTGCCTCATTTGCGCCAATTCACGAGCGTAACAACATCAACCTCGGCCAACTCATGGCGGGACACGATGTATTGAAGCGATTGCAAGAAGGAGAGGAAATCTCACTTGAAGAATTCACTGGAGCATACGACCCCGTCACCCAACTCATCATTGAGAGAGGTGGATTGTTTCCGTTTGCAAAGGCACTTCAAGCAAATGAACTGGAACTCGCCCCGCTTAACACTCCATCCAAACCCATGACAATGGCAGAGCACATCATCAGCCGAAACTTGGTAGGGCAGCCTGAAGGGCAGTGTGTTAAACCTGGCGACCCGGTCATTGCTCAAGTTCAGGGAGGGTATTCTCACGAATTCACAACGGCTCAAGTTCACACGTTCCTTCAAGAAGAATACGGGATGGATTACTCGCTTCCGAACCCGAGCAAATTTGCAGTCTTTGAAGACCATCTTCTCTACGCACACCACAATCCAAAGTTCGTTCCGTTTATGCATAAAGTGCAAACCTTGCGCGACCTCCAGGTCGCCTTCCAACAGCATGCTGGCGTCCGGGATTATTCTGCAATCGACGGCGTCTCCCCTGGGATTTGTCACCAAGTTGCACGAGAGGAGTTTATTGAAGTCGGAGATTTCATCCAAGCAACAGATTCTCACACCTGCATGGGTGGAGCGTCAAACGCCCTCACATGGGGCGTAGGTGCCACAGAATATGCGAACCTTGTAAGCGCTGGATTCACCTTTGTCAAGGTGCCTGAATCAATTCGATTTGAACTCGTTGGTGAACTCCACAACGGTTGCACTGCAAAGGATGTTATTCTCGCAATTCTTGCTGACCACGCTCGTGAAGAATTAACCCTGAACCGTAGCATGGAATTTGGAGGCCCAGGTCTTACATCGCTCTCTATTGACGAAAGAGCAACCCTGTGCAATATGGCTACAGAGTGCTCAGGTCGAACTGGTATTTGTGAAGCCGATGATGCCCTTTACGATTGGATGGTATCAGCTCAACCTCACCTGTCAGTTGAAGGTCAGAAAGCGCGTTCGGTTCACCCTGACCCTGGCGCACATTATGACGGTGGCGTCCATGTGATTGACCTCTCAACGATTGTCCCCATGGTCGCCCACCCGGGCAATCCGGACGAAGGCGTTCCAAGTGACCCAACCAATGGAGCAAACATCAGCGACATCGGACAGGTTAGTATCAACATTGCATACGGAGGCTCATGTACTGCAGGGAAGGAAGATGATATCGCCTACTACGCTGAAGTTTGTGGGGCTGCTCAACAAGCCGGTCTCAAGGTCAAGGAGGGTGTTGAATTCTTCATCCAATATGGATCGGGGCAAGTCAAACAACTCGCCGAAGACAAAGGCTGGCATGAGCTCTTCCAAAGCGTTGGCGTCAACCTGATTGACCCCGGCTGTGGAGCATGCATTGGGGCTGGCCCAGGTGTTTCAATCACTCCAGACCAAGTTACCGTCTCTGCGATCAATCGTAACTTCCAAGGGCGTTCTGGGCCAGGGAAATTGTATCTAGCAAGCCCGCTGACCGTCGCTGCATCAGCATTCACCGGAGTCATTTCCTCATGGCACCCGCAACTCTTTGCTTGATTTCCGCGTAGGTTTTTGACCCCAAAATGGGAAGGCTTCATCCCAATCTTACTGCTTTGTATATGTACCCTCAAACAAGCGGGTAAGCCATCTGTCGGCCCGACGTCATCAAGACGAAGGAGGACCGGTAGGGTGGTGTGCGCATGTCAGGAACTGCAGAACGAATGGCCCAAAACCAAAAGCAAGTTGCAATTTCGGAATTTTTTGAGAAAAATAAGCACTTCTTAGGGTTTGATTCACTCACCCGATCCCTTATCACAGCAGTAAAGGAAGCCGTCGACAACTCACTCGATGCGTGCGAAGAAGCCCGCATCCTTCCAAAAATACGTGTTCAAATAACAAAAATTGATGATAAAAAGAACATCATAGAACTCAAATCCGAAGATAACGGACCCGGTATTCCGCAACGAAGTATTGAGAAAGTGTTTGGACAGTTGTTGTTCGGTTCTCGCTTCCATGCAATTCGCCAATCAAGAGGTCAACAAGGAATCGGAATTACTGGAGTAGTCATGTACAGTCAACTCACAACGGGTAGGAAAACCCATGTGCGTTCGAAAATTGCTACTGAGGCATCGGCTGCAATCGTTGATATCGGCCTGGATACAAGGAAGAATAAGGCCACAAAATCCAACGAAAGCCGAGAGATTTGGGAAAACCCAGATGGTTCCTTCAAAGAGCACGGCCTTGAAGTCACCACCCGTATGAAAGCGAAATACCAGAAGGGGCGGCAAAGCGTCTACCAATACCTTCGCATGACCAGTATCGTCAATCCTCACGCAGATATTACCTTCATTGACCCAGAAGGGCAGACTCACCACTGGCCTCGTGTAACTGAGCGCCTTCCAACAAAAGTTGAGAGCATCAAACCACACCCACACGGCATTCACCTTGGAACACTGCAACGCATGTGTACCGAATCCACTGATTCACGCATGACTGTTTTTCTTAGAAACAATTTTTCTGGTATGTCAACCCGTGCTGCCAAGGAACTGTTAGATGTCGCTGAAATTAGCGAAAAGGCAAAACCCAAATCCCTCAAACCAGAGCAATATAGAGCGCTTCTTGAGGCTTTTCAGGGAGAAAGAACATTGAACAACAAGCCCGTTAAACTTCTCAATCCACCGACGAATTGTCTTTCTCCAATTGAAGAACTCCTCATCAAGAAAGGATTGTCAAAGACCATCGACTCGCGATTCGTTACCACCATGACGCGTTCTCCAACGGTAACACAAGGTAACCCGTACCAGGTTGAAGTTGGACTTATCTTTGGAGAAGGAATGCTAGCGGACAAGCCTGTTGAAGTTCTACGGTTTGCAAACCGTGTGCCCCTAATGTATCAGCAAGGTGGCTGTTTGCTGACCAAGGCAATTGAATCAGTTGATTGGCGGCAGTACGGATTAGACCAAGCCGGAGGGAGAGGAGTTCCAAAGGGTCCTGCGGCCATACTTGTTCATCTTGCAAGCACTAACGTTCAATTCACATCTGAAGCAAAAGAAGCCCTAGCCGATAACAGCGAAGTATTGGATGAGACTAGAAAAGCCCTCCTTGAGATGGGGCGTGGGTTGCGAAAGCATCTTGAGAAGAAGAAAAAGATGGCGAAAACCCAAGAAAAATTCGAGTTGGTAAATGATATTATACCCGCCATTGCAGAAAAATCTGCACAAATACTTGGCCGGCCTGTTCCCGAATTAGCAGGGTCCATTACCAAGATCATGAGCGCAGTTATCGCGGAAGAAGAGACCGTGTGGAACAAGGAAACCAAGAAAACCGACGTGTCGATTACACTGTTCAACTATACCTCCCGTGCACGCTCTTACACACTATTGGCGTCATGGCCAGAGCGTGATGGTGCTGTGATGGAGAACAACAACACGGGTGGAAGAAAAGAGGCTACTGGCGTTTGGGCTTGGAAACTTGATACGCTTGAGCCGGGACAAACTTACGTCATCAAATATACTCTATCTGGGTTGGAAAAAGGAGATTGGACCGATACGGATGTATTTTTCCGGGGAAGTCAGGACGTCATCGGTGCAACAAAGATGGACGAAAAACTGTTAGAAGAAATCCGAAGGCAAGAGGCTGTTGGAACTACCGAAGAAGAGGAATCTTCGGATGAATCTGATGATGTCGAGCCGTTAGCCGAACCCGAAGTTCCCCCGCCCACTGGGCAGCAAACCCTATTTGGAGGTGGTGAATGATGTCAAGAACTCATACGAATGATGAAACAAAGATTGCCCTGCATGAAGTAGTCGCTGAAATGTACGATAAAATTGTCAAGGGCGAAGCACCTACAATGACGCTTCCCGTTCGGACCAAAACCAACATTGCATTTGATGAAAAATTGGGAGTTTACAAGTATGGGAAGAAGCGTTCAACTCGTGATGCTACGAGCCTTGGTTCTGCGAAACAACTTCTTCGTGCCCTGCACGTTGTTGAATTTATTGAGGAAATGATCGATGCTGGAAAGTCATCAACGCTGAGAGAAATGTACTACATTTCAGAGGCGTGGGGTTTAGGAAAATTCGGTTCACAAAATGAATCAAACAACCTAGCAGAAGATTTGGAAGTTGTTACCAAATGCTTGCGCGAAGATTTCAAACTCCGCCCAGAAGAAGACGGCGCTCGTATGATTGGAAACCTTACCTTACGGGAACGAAACCGAAGAGGCGAATGGATGAGAATCAATGCCCGAGACGATGTTGGAGATTCAGGTTATGGCGTACCATACAACGTTGAACTCGAAAAAATTGAGTTGCTTGAGCATGACATCAAATTCATCATGGCCATTGAGACTGGTGGTATGTTTGACCGATTGATTGAGAATGGATTTGATGAAGATTTCAACTGTGGTCTTCTGCATCTTAAAGGGCAGCCTGCTCGCTCAACACGACGCATACTCAAGCGAATGAGCGAAGAGTGGGATTTGCCTGTTGTTGTCTTCCTTGACGGCGACCCGTGGTCATTCCGAATCTTCGCATCCATTGCTTATGGTGCGATCAAGACCGCTCACATTTCTGAATATTTGGCAACGCCCAGCGCCACCTATCTCGGAATCACTGCTGACGATATCATGGCTTACGACCTACCGAATGACGACCTATCGCCACGGGATGTTGAGGCACTCAAGGCGGAACTTTCCGACCCGCGATTCGCTGACCCATGGTGGCAGGAACAAATCAACATGATGTTGGAACTCGGAAAGAAGGCTGAACAGCAATCTCTTGCAAAATACGGACTTGATTTCGTAACCGACACATATCTCCCAGAGAAATTAGCTGAACTCGGTTTGGCCTGAGGCCCATGAGCGAGCCTTATGGGGGAAGAGGGTGTGGAAAGCACCATGCAAGCCCCGCCGAAGAAGAAGGGTTCACCCTGGCCCATGCGCCTTATCGCTGTTGGTGGGGCGATGATTCTTGTTGGAATGGTCTTGCTCATGAGTCAATCCTCCCATGTTTCTGAGGCATTTGACCCAAGAGAAAACAATCATGCGGAGTACACCGGAACCGGTAGTTTCCCTACCGGGGCTGTTGAAGATACATGCTATCGGTTCTACCAAATTGAGGGAGACGAGAAAATGACGGTTGAACTGAAGCGAGTTGTTGGTGCAGCGCCGGTGGGCGACCCTATTGTTGAAGCAAAATGTAACCTTGATTTTGACGCAATGTCGGGAGACAACACAGATTTTGTGACCGTTGCTTCATGGGAATTGAATGCGACTGAGAAGTACGTTATTGATATTCAATGCGATGAAGACTGCAGTGAAACCGTTGGGTGGTTTGTTTCAATTGACTCGTTTCAAAGCGAGTTCTTTTCTTCAACATGGCTCATTGCTGGAGGAGCAATTTGCTGCTTTGGCGTGTTGATTACACCAATAGCCCTCATCGTTTACCTTGCCTCAAGGCCAAACGGTGGCCCCAGGGTCATGATGATCAACGCTGATGGTTCTATGATTCCCGTGACGGATTTCACCCCCGACCAAACTGTAGAGTTCACGCAGAACACCGGTGCTCCCTCTAACATTGATGAAAGCGTTGCGCCACCCTTTGCAGACACAACTGCAAAGAGCCCACAGAGTGAAGATTTTGTTGATGGGAAAACAGATGTTGCTGCAGGGAACCTCCTCACGACTGAACAGGTTTTTGCGTTAATGAAAGGCGATGTTGAAGCTGCTCAGGAACATGCTCGAACCGACCGCTATCAAGGGGAACAACCCGAGCGAGCTGAGGCTGAGGCTGCTAACGCAGCGGCTATCTTTTCCTGGGATGAGGGGGTTGTAGCGAACGAAGCAGTTCCAGAGAAAAAGAAGGAAAAACCCACTTCAAGAACCTCGAACAATACTTCTACCTCGGCTGAAAATAATAATGGTTGGAAAGACTGGGACGAACAATAACCAAATCGGTGAGTTCATAGAGGTCTGAACACTACCCAACCATAGGTTGAGAAGATGACGGACCTCGATACGGCACTTTACTTGCTTCAAAATAAGATTCGTCGCCATATTGTAGAGCGATTGGTTCGGGAGCCGCATTATGCCATGCAACTTGCCCAACTCATCGGCGTAAGTCAGCCTGCTGTCGTTAAACACCTCACTGAGTTAGAAAAAGGCGGATTGGTTTCCAAGGCTAAGGTTCCTTCGGAAAAAGGCGGGCCGCCGCGAACTGTATACAGCGTGGACAGAGCATTCTCACTCCACATTGACCTCGGTCCAGACCTCTTCCGTTGTGAAACACGTAAGCTACCTAAGGGCGGACCTATGCGCCTCTCTCCTAAATTACCGAAGGCTTCCGTACCAATTGCTGAGTCGTTGAGCGGTAGGAAAAAAATAGCCGTTGCAGAGGGATTAGCCCACCTACGAACACTTGCCCAGGTTATGGATGACTTGGATGCACAACGCGATGCATTGGTCTCACTCCATCAACACATCCGTCAGCGCGTATCTGCTGGAGTCGAAGCCGACTTTACCCAGTATGAAGAGCGCACCATCGTACAGTCGATGGTTGAAGCCAGTGGAGAAAGGCTTGACATTAGTTCTCTTATTCGAAATGAATTGGTCGGAGACGCTAACGTGAGTGAAATGATTGAAACCATCCGTTCTCAGCTTGAGCGTCAAATCGCCCGCCGTTCAGGTCACATCATAGCGGCTCCGCTCAACACAGAGTTGCGCTGGTACCTTGGACCAGGTTCAAACTAAGCCCGAAGGCTGTTAGATCCTTAGACGTCTTCTTCGGAAAGAACCGAGACAAGCGACGACTGTTCTGCAAGACGCTTGTTGACATCATCACGGCGGCCTTTACCAACAAGGTAAACCACGCCGAGCAGAGCGACGGTAAGAATGATCACTGCAAACGGCAGTGCTGTCTTTCCAATCACTTCGCCAGCCACGTCGAAGAACGGGCTGTCAGATTCAAGAGCTTCTCCAACGGCTTTCACGTTGTCACGTTCATCAGACTCGACGATTTCGTTCATTGGGTCAACCACAACATAGACGCCCTTGCTTCCTGCACTAACAGGGTAGAGGAGGTAAAGTTCGATTTCCTTTGCATCCTCGGTAGCATCTGGGGCTAAGAGTGCTCCAACAACTTGGCGCATGACGATGCGTTCTTCATCACAGCCATTCTTGCGAATTTCCTTGATGGTGTCTTGATCGTTGACCTTGTCGTACTCACAGAGAACGATTTCAATGTTCGTTGCGTGGACGTTTCCGGTGTTCTGCAAAATGATACCAATCGGGATGGTGGAGTCTACTTCGCTGCTGTAAGATGGCGGAGTGATGATTTCCTTAATTTCCAAATTTGGAGCACGTAGACGAAGTGTGACAATGAATTCGTTGGTGTCAAAGTCATCTCCGCTCCATTCTGGCGAATCATCATGGTCGCCGTTGTTCTCCATGTTTCCGTGCATTGAAACCACCTTCAAACCGAGGTTTCGGGTGTCAAGTTTCGCATTTGTTCCGATGGACACAGCAGCAACAACTGATGCAACTTCATATGGAGCCATCTCAGGGAGGCGGTACTCGTTCAAGTCAGTCAAGTAAACGCAGGTGTCTTCAGGGAATGAAGAGGCAGTCGATACTTCCTCTACACATGCTTCCTCGATAACGACATCAGCACTAATTTGCTTGAGCATGTACCACTCAACACTCCACCCATCAAGCATGTTCATGCCTGGAAGGGTCTGCCAGACCAATTCATCACCGTCACGTTGTGCAGTGTGGTTGTTCATGGATGGGACATCGGGGACGTTTCCGTTGTTGGTGACATTGAACGTGTATCGGACAATCTTTCCTGGTGCAGATGTCTTGACTGCGTTGTCTACCCTCGGGTCCATTGAGATTTGCATGTCATGGAATTCGTTCACGGTGACAGACATTTCAATGGTATCACGTAGACGAGTTTCTCGTCCGCTTGAGTCGGGATAGGCTTCTTCTGAATATGCTTGGAGGACGACGGTATATTCGCCAGCGTCAACCTTGTTTGGAACGTTCATGAGAACTTCAAACGCCTGGTAGGTATCGGGCGAAAGTTCCATCAAACCATCGCGAGGGATGTCAATATCCCAAATGACATCAACGCCAAAGGCATCCGTCACACGAGCAAGACGGAAATCAAATCGGTCCGGCCCGTTTCCATCGTTTGCAACAGTGATCGGCAAGGCGATTTGGTCGCCGGGGTTGACATCAATTTCTAATCCGACATCAGGGTCAATACCCGCATCCAGAACATATTCGTGGATGACATTAGTGGATAAGATGACGGAATCCGAAATACGCGGGTACCCTTCTAGGTAAGCCTTGACCGTAACAGCTGGCCCAAGGCCTGCTGTTGCATTGCTTGGAGCGCACACATCGACACTAACTGACTTTGTCACGGATTCATCTCCGCCTGAGATGGTCCAAGGAAGAGGTACTCCAAGGGCTGCGTCTGGATTGTTTGAGGCATCCGTGAAGTCGACATCAACAACCCAGTTCTCAATGGTCCATGCATCCATGTTAATGCCGTCTGGCTTTACTTCGGGTGCACCTGGTGTCACGAAGACAAGGTCTCCGGAATCGAAATTCTTGGTCACATCAATATCGTATGTTGCGCATTCTCCAGGCAAGACGTATGTGCTTGTATCATCGATTTCAAATTCAATGTTTCCAGTTGAACGTATGGATACAAAGACACTCAATTCAAGAATATCGTAGGTTCCTTTCTCTACTGACTTAATCGGCTCACCTTCAGACCAGCCCTTGACATAAACCACGAAGGCCCCTGGGTCTTCGGTGGTTGGAACGCTGATTTCCAAGTTCTTGGTTACAGACTGTCCCGGGTCAAGTTCTACCCGTGTTGGGAAATTAATCTGCCATCCGAACGGCAAGAGCCATTCTTGCTGCCCTTCCAAACTGTTCGAATCCCAGAACACGAAAGCGTCATTGACGTTTCCTGTATTGGTAATCGTGATTGAGAAGATTGCCGTTTGGCCTTGTTCAATATCAGCCATACTGTGGGATGTATCCAGGTTTATTCCGTGAACTACGTCCATCAATGTAAGAGTGGTAATGTCGTTCTGAATTGCTGGGTCCTTGTAGGATTGTGCAGTGACCTTAATCTCACCAAGTTCGTCTCCATTTGCCTGGTAGATCGACGGAGCTTGCACACGCATGTAGAAGCGGATGTCCTCTCCACCTTCAAGGAAAATTGGAGTATCCGGGAAGATGCTTGAATGGTTGGAAGCAAAGTAGAGATTGGCGGTCCAGTTCAATGGAACACCGGAAATGTTCAATCCGTAGGTATCTGCAACCAAGTCCTTCGGGCCAGGTGTAGAATTGTTCATCGTCATGTTGTAGATGGTTTGCTCTCCGGGTTCAATCACGTGATAGAAGGTCTCGCCTTCTTCGTAGTCAAGGTCTACTTGTCCTGTAAGTACGTGAGAGTAACAGATTGTGAATCGGTTGTTGTTTCCATCAGCACCACACTTGTTCGTATCGGACCAAGCAATGTGAGCTCCACTTCCCAAATCGTTGGAAAAGGCTGGAGGCATTCCAATGCTCGGCTGACGCCCACTATTAGGCCCCAATTTATTCGAATTCCAAGAGGTTACTGGTATAGCCTCCCACGGGTCAAGGGCTGTAAGGCCGTCCCCAGTCAAATCCGTTTGATTAAGACGTACATACATGATTTCCTCATTCGCTGAGGTGTTTCCTGAATCAACCCAAGCGATGTGGACATTGTTCTGATCATCGGTAAGTAATGATGGGAAGACTGAATTTCCTGCATAAGGAGATGCTGGCGGCAGTCCGTTCTTTCCTTCAACGTTGGAGATAGCGATATCGTTAATCTTCTTGATGGCGTAGGTGGACAATCCTTGTTCAGCACCGTCCCAGATACCAGCACCCTGAAGTCGCAGTTTTGTGTAGTAGACTTCGTAATTGGTATCCTTCTCGAATCCGTAATCACGTCCGTCCATCCAAGCGATGTGCGTGTTTCCTTGCATGTCTACGCCAATGGAGGGGTGGAAGGAGTATGCGTCGTCAATGGTAACACGCGTGTCATTCACGACAACCAAGTGTCCGTCTGCAGCGGGGCCTGTGTCTTCGATGTAGGATTGCCCGCTAACGGAGTGTCCGTTTTCTCCCGGAACGAACGTAGGGTCGTTGTTCATCTTTGCATAGGGGTCGAGCACTGTCATGTAGATTTCACGAGAGTTGTTGGTAGAAATGTAGACCATGGCTTCAACGAGAAGGGCCATTTGGTTGGTACCGCTTCCTGATGGGAACTCGTATGCTTGGCCACCTGAATCGGTGTTAGCAAGTGTGTTTCCTGGACAGTTACGAGTATTCGTGGAGACAATACCGTTTGGGCACTGAACCAAGTCCATGAAGTGAGATTGGATGTTACCCGCTCCGCCGTATCCTTGTCCGTAAAGACCGACAGGGATGACGCCTGCAAGGAGACAGTTGTCGTGTGCTTCTTGAATCGCAGCTTTGTCATCGGCTTGTTGGGACGGGTCTCCGTCCTTTGGCCCTTCATCGGAAACTGGGATGACGATCTTTGTCGCGTTTGGGTTCCAACGGTGGTCGTCACCGGTTGGAGGGTTCCCTGGAACGTTTCCTTGAGCGTCTTTCCAAGAGAGGCAAGCCCAGTTTGAACCTGGACCCCAATCTTCTCCAGAATATCCGGAGTAAGTGTTGCCGTTGTAAACTGTGCCTGGAAGTTTGCGGATACCACCGGAATCATCACCGGGGTTTTGGCCAAGAGGTGTGGTTCGTGGGCCTGCATTTTGGTTGTAACCCTGGCAGTTTCCTGAACTAGCAGCACCAGGTAGTGTGTTACCAAGTCCGTAAATGGTTTCGTATACGGTCATGTTTGCTACTTCAAGCATAGGCTTGATTCCTTGGAAGTAACTTCCGGATGCAAAGTTGCCTCCGTAAACGACTGTGCAGATATCTGCCCACTCGGTGTACATTGAACCTGAGGTGTCAACGATGAAGGCAAGTTCGACTTTACCTCCTCGAGTATCGTCCCAAGCGATTTGGACGTAGTCGTTAGCGTCCACGACGACGTCTGGGTGCCCTTTGTGTCCAATGATGGGCGTGAGGAGTGTGTCATCAAACAAGGTGACGATAGCACCGGATGCAATTACAGGTTGAATCATTGAGTAGTAAATTTGAGGTTGATTGAAGAATTTACCAAGTTGATCATAGTTGTCTTCCCATACAATGTGGATGTTGTTTTGGCTGTCGATATCTAGGGCTGGCCAATCTCGATTTTGGGAGCGGCGTTCAATGATGGTGTCATCAATTGCGGTAATGGTCCCATCATCAGATGCGGAACCGTCCATTGGTGTAGTCCAAGGATTGAGGGCTGTGTACATGATGGCGTGTTGGCCCGATTTGTCAGCCCATACAACGTGAACTCGGTCAAGCTCATCCACCTTCATGTCCGGATGCCAAATCTTGTGGAGGCCCGGGTTGGTTATCTGTGTGGCATCAATGAGCGTTTCTCCACGAGGCGAGAGCATCGAATAGTAGAGGTGTTGATTGTTTCGAGTCCAAACAACGTGAACGTTTCCTGAACTGTCAGAGCCTACCGATGCTTGTGCATCAGACGAGGCCCCTCCGTCAACAATTTGGACGGCTTCGGTAATGACGACTGTGCTTGCTGCGACGCTGACGCTTGCCATAAGCAAGCCGGACATGACGGATAATACCATGAGGGATGCAAGGCTGATTGACTTTGTTTTTTGATTCATATGGCCACCTCTAGTGAAAGAACAGTCAAACGGTGTGTGTCTTCCTACTTAACCGCGTCCCCTTTCGGTCTTATTTATCAAAGCCCAGTGGCCCGTTTTCAAGCGAGAAAGAGTCGCATAGGAGTTGAACGAATCAAGCCCATTCTGATGGGTCAAATCCTGAACCAAATGACATCTTCTCATCGTATTCAACTTGTGGCGTGTTCGTTTCACTGACATCCATTGGAGGCTGGTTTTGTCCGCTTTTAGCCTTCTTCCAATCGTCTACGGGACCCGGTTTTCCAACACCTGGGCCGTAAGAATACTTAATTTCGTGAATAAGAGCAAGTTTCGCGAGCCAAAGTTTGCGTAGACTGTTCATGAATTCGTTCTTGCTTAATCCGTCAAACCAAATAGGTAAACTCACGTTGAACGCCTGCATTGGACCTGGTTTCTTTTCCTCTTGATGTCCCATGTGAACCACCCAATCAACGCCAGAGCGAATCAAATGAAGTCTGCTTTCATGAATCCATTCACTCCAGTCACTTTCTTCATCATCCATGTGCTCCTTCATTTCTTTTTGTTGGCCCTCATCAACTCGAGTCATGCTTGATACCGCGACAAGGTCTCTGCCTTTTGGAATCACTACGGCGAACATGTGCCCTTGCTTTCCACCAGGATACCGAACGAGAAAGTGAGCGTTAGCCCTTGGATCGTTTTGTGCCTTTGCAGTTAGGCGCTCTTCAGTAAACCACTGCTTGAGTTGGTCGGATACTTCTTCAGGCGTCATGGAACATCCGAGGACTTCCTCCCGTTTGAACCGAACCCTTAGGAATTCGTCACGGTTTCGTTTGCCTCAAGGAGGTTTTTCAATAGCCGAGTGAGGTTTTGTCGGTCGTCGCCCTTCATCCATCGTCGTCGCCATGCTTTACGAGAGTCGACGTAATCATCCCACGTCCACGAGAATGTTTTGCCACTGAACCAAAATACCGGGAAAAGGGCAAGGTATGCCAGGCTCGCTGCAACAAAACGAAGCATACCCGATTCGCCAAGAGCAATTCGCCAATCAAATCCTACAAGTGAGGTTAGAGATTCATGGAACATGAATGCCGCCCCAAGCCACAATGCTGCAATAAGGGGCCAAACGAGGAGTGACCCGAAGAATGCTGCCAGGAACTGATAACTCGTCCGAGCATCCTGCCCTTCGTCGGTTGAATCGCCAAGAAGGCGGCCCAAGGCAACCTGGAATCCCAACGAGGTTACAGAAAATGGAAGGAACGTCAAAAAGAGAAGGGTTCGTAGGAACACTGGCACGATGTGAAGTGGATTTGCACGGCGCAATCCATTGCCCGCTGAATTGAGGTCTCGCCCGTCCAATCCTTGGTTCTCTAAAATTTCGGCAGCTACGGTTGCGTCAGCAATGCGCACCCCTTCCAAGGGGAGTGGAGGAAGTGCATTTGAGGGAGTTCTCATTTTATTTTTCACGACACGTGCAGCATGAACTTCATCCTGCCATGTAGCAAGCGGAGTATTGTTCATTCTGGCCTCAACATGGGCAAGAAGGTGAACGCCTCGATGCTCCTCCCATGAGTCGGTATGTGCGGTAAATGCCGGTAATTTTTCTTGGAGTTTGTCACGAACTGCAAACACCATTTCTGCAGGAGGTTCCACCCAACTGCCTTTGGAGACTGCCTCTACTAACTCATCGGGTATGCTTTCTTCTGGTAGAGCAAGGGGTTCTCCAAACTCAATGTATTTGTCGGTTCGGAAATATTCACGACGACGGTAATGCAATCCTACAGGAAGAAGCGTTGGCATGGGGAGGTCATTTGCTTTTGCGAGGGCTGCGGCTGCTAGAACAGTTCGAAACGGTCCGGTTCGGAACCGTATCATGTGCGAGTTATCGTGGCTCGTTCCTTCGGGGAAGAGAACGCAGCCAAACCCGTGAGTGATTCCGCTGGCAAGGGCGAGAAGCGACCGGCCGTTGATGTGCTGTGCTTCATCTTCCGTGCATCCACCTCGGAGCAATTCTGCTTTACGCACAACTGGCTGTACGGCAAGTTTTCGTGTCCACCAACCCAGAAGAGGCCGAGTCACAAGATCGTGCCTTCCGCCAACAACAAATTCTTTCGGATGGTGAAGAAAAACCCCCAGTGGGTCCATGAGACCGTTGGTATGCCAAGCGCAACACATTGAGCCGCCGCCGCCTTTTTCCAATGGTGCTTCACGGGTAGATGATGTGGTCCTGAATTGGATTGCTGCAACCCGCCTGCACATCCAAAACGCCACCTTCGTCCAGAAATACGAACCCGGGATTGTTGAATCATATGTTGGAAGGGGCGTAGCAAGAAGTTTGTCCATTCGCATGTTTTTAGCCGAAGAAGAAAGGATGGGGAGTGTTTCCCCGTTGTGTACCAACTCTTCCTCTTCAGTGACAATCGTGGCCATTACTTGCTCCCTCCTTGTAAATCGGAAGATAGGCGTGCGAGTTCCGAGTGGTTTGGTTCTCCTGCGCTTTGTGGGGGCCACATTGCCATCAAAGTCGCCCCACCGTCACCCTCTGTACGAGGGATGACGTGAATGTGAACGTGGGGAACTTCTTGTCCCGCCAGTGGGCCGTCGTGGATGCAAACGGTGAAGTCAGAAGTGGAAAAATGTCGTCCGAGTATCTGTTGCACATCAGCAACCCCTTCCATCAATGCCCCGCGTTCGTCCGAATTCAGTTCACTCAGCCGTCGTACACTGCGCCGTGGGATGACCAAGGTATGCCCGGATCGCCGAGGGAATATATCAAGAAAGGCAAACCATTGTTCACCTTCTGAAACAAAGTGAGAAGGGATTTCACCCCGCAGGATATTATCAAAGAGGGTCACCATTGTCTCAAGCGAGAACTACGATGTCTTTCTTCATTGTGGAGGAAGTACCCAGTGCCCACCCTCTCCTTTCTTGAGAGCAAGGGTTCCAATTGACCCGAGGTGGTCTACCGTGTTGTGGTGAAGAAGGTCTTCATTTGATGATTCAAAATCGCTTCGTTGGAATGTTCCTCTTGACTCTTTGCGTGCCATTCCAGATTGAGTTGATGCAATGAGCATTCGTACCGACGCTTGTGTTCTGAAAATTTCTAAGAGGTTCGTATTAGCGATGAGCGAAGCCTGGTCGAGATGTATCGACTCTGCAGCGACCGAAGCAGATTCAAGTTTAGTCAAAAGATTGCTAAGGGAATCGTGCGTGTAATCCGAAGTTGCGGCAAGTGCTGCACGAACTGAGGCCATTACGGTCCCACAACGAACAACATGTGTCCCTTCTCCGTCCCCGAGCATTGCTGAAAGGTCTGCAGATGATTGTTCAAGAGAGGATGTCAGTGCATCTGGGGAGCCAAAGGTACGGCCTTTGACCCATTGGCCAGCATGAGCCCCCGCTGCAAGTCCAGAGCATAATCCGTCAAGCATCCTGTTACCCGGTAGGGCGGCTGCCCCATGCATTCCCGTACAGGCTGCATCGCCCGCTGCGTAAAGCCCAGTGAACCAGCGAGCCCAAGTGTTAACGACGCATCGGCCGTTAAGGTCCACCGGCAATCCACCAATTGTATGGCCCGCTAGAGGCTCAAGAGCAACGGTTTGACGATTCATGTCAATACCAGTTCGTTGCTGGACAAGACGGAAGATTGACCCCCACCATGCGGCGTTGGAACCCATTTCCCTTGCATCAAGAACAGGTTGGACTGCCGCTTCAATGGCTGCACAAGCCTCAATTGGACTCATCGAGTTGACTTCAATCGGGGCGCCGCTTCCTTCGTGGACTCGTGCTCCGTCGGAAAGAAGGTCGAGAGGAAGGAAGAGGTTGGTCCCCTTGATGACGAGAGGGTGCTTCATGACGAACTCCATGTCTCGCAGTGGGACGCCAGCCCTGAAGGCCATGTCCATGCCCAAGCCAGAAATTCCGCTTGTATATGCGCCGTCAAAGCCTTCGTCAGCGATGATAACAGCTTTGGATTGTAAGCCAATGACGCGTCCGTTTACCATGTCAAGGGCGATTATCCCGGTTACGGTTTGATTGTTGTGAACCAGCGTGAGGGGGATTTGGTCGCCTCTGCGTATGACTCCATGGCGCATGCATTGTTCTTCGCTAATTTGTTGCAATTCACGAGCGGTGGTACTTCCTGCACCAACGTTTCTTGGTTGTGAATGCCCAAGGGCTTTCCGAACCATAGGAAGGCCTTGTGCATCTCTGCGGAAATTCAAGCCTCGGCGCTCAAGCAAGTCAACGATCTTAACCGCCTTTGCTGTAGTTGTTGACACCATGTCTTGATCAGAAAGAAATTCACCACAACGGATAGTATCCTCGCGATGACTGCGGTTATTGGACTCTTGAAGAGAGGCTGAAAGTCCAGTAAGCGGGGCCATTCCAGGTTCTCCGAGCCCTGTCGCTGACATCAACAACGTGTTGGCTCCTTCTTTTGCAGCCTCGGCGGCAGCATGCAATGCTGCCGGGCCGTCTCCCAAAACGATGACATCCCATGCTTCCATGACTTCACTTCCGACATTTTTGCCGAAGCGTCGGCCCGCCATAAGGAGCGCGCTTCTTTTGTCTGCAAGAAACAGTAATTTTTACTGTCTCTTTTTGTTCACAAATGGGTTTTAGGAAGCGGTTTTGAGGACCAGGAACGCGCTTGTTCCAACTTCTTGTTCTTCTGCCTGTAATGACTGCTGTTACGGTTTTTCACAATGGTTCGTAAGACGCGAGATTCTATCACGACGCCTTCGTCGTCCCGAAGAATAACTTGTACGTAGCGCTCACCCTGTAATTTCCCGCCCCAGGCCACTCCAAGCCATAGAACGACGCCTTTTTGCAGGTATCGCGGGACCCAATCCAGAGCATCGTCTTCACCTGTGGCGTTGAGTTGAACCGAGTGACGTGGAGGGGGGCAAGGTTGGAGTTCAAAGCGATGGTCGCGAACAACCGGTTCGCCTCCTGGGCAAACCACTTCGATTCGTGCGACCGTGGATTTGAAGGATTGGTTATTTAGAGCGATGAAAAGGTGACCTGTTCCCTCCTCACATTCAGAATCCAAGGCGACGTCCATTCTCCAAGGTGAGCGAAGAAGCATGGGCGAGCCTGATAGCAAATCAAGTTGAAGCCGCTCAAGAAGCCTGAACGCACTAGGCTGCCAAACTCGGGCGTGTTCTAGAAGGCGTTGAAGAGAGCGCCAGTTGAATTTGGAGGATTCATCGAGCAAAATTTCGCTTAATGCATCAGGTCGGATAAATTCTGTCAGTTCGACCATTGCTTTCTCATCGTCAAGCTCATCATTTGCATGGAGATGAAGAATGTACAATACCCGCTCCCATGATTGATCTTTGTCGTAGCCAGGGAGGATGCTGTTTCTAAATTCGTTGAGCCATTCAAGCCATTCGAGGTAAAGGTCGGGGTCGAGATGGAGGACGATGAGTTCTCCCAAGATAGAACCGAGTTGGGTTGGGTGGTGAGTTGGTGCATGGTGTACCAAGCAGGGCATTTTGTCGCCTTGTTGGCGAACTGCATCGGTTGTGAAATAGGAGTGAAATGTATGGGCAAAACCAAGCGTCATTGCGACAAGGAAGGACAGGTTCCAAACCAACGAATCTTCAGTAATTACCGTCCCAAGGCCAAGTAAAAATACAGCACTGAACGCAAGTAATGCATTGACTGAGTTGTGTCGGCGGACATCTGTTAACCCTTCCAAAATTCGGTCCATTCCGGGCTGAGATCGCAATGAGAGTTTTCCGCCAATGGCTTCATCGTCAATTTCTCTGAGAGAGATTCTCGCTTGAATGGACTGCCACATTGCTTCTCCAGCGAGAAGTGGGGGGAGGATGCACAGTGAAAGGGGCGCTAGCCAGAACAAAATCACATAGCCGGGATTTGGTGGCGCAGTTTCTGGAAAGAGGACGGAGACGAGAGCAACAATAGCAACACTCAACCCCAATAATAAGCGAAGCAATAGAAGAAGGCGCTTGCGAGCAAAGGTGCCGACTTTCATACGAAGTTCTTCTTGCCGTTGCCACTTCTCAACGGTTCGCTGAAGTGGATTTTCGGTTCGGTCAAATCCATGCCCGTAAGGGTCTGGCAGGGCCGCGGCGAGTTCAACCTCTTCTCCCGCCTTCACTTCGCCACCGTACCTGCGTATACATTGTTGAATATGGCTCTTGTCCAAATAAAAAAGCGGGCGTGGCAGGATTCGAACCCGCGATCTCCGGCTTAGGAGGCCGGTGCATTATCCAGCTGTGCTACACGCCCAATCCAATGTGATGGACAATGTTTCAAGATGCTTCCGATGGTTATTGCTCTGCGTGCTCTACGCCGATTTCGGCAACCCGGTGTAAGAACGCTTCAAGTTGAATACGCCCTTGTGCAGAGCGTTGCAAAGACATATCGCAAAGTGACAGGGCGTTCAAGAGTGCCGTTAGCAACTTGGGGTCAAAGTGAGAGCGACCCGCCGTCAAAAATCGATGAAAGCGATCGACGACCTCTCTTGAATCCATATCATGTGCATTCATCATTTGGTCCAAAGCCCCCATGGCCCCTTTCAATACTCGGCTGTTTTTCTCACCCTTCTTTTCCCATCGCCAATCATGGACTCGGCCTCGAAGAGCCTCCTCTAGAATGAGTTGAACTTCGCGAAGTGAGGTATTAGCCATGAGCGTTTGTACATTTTTACGGTCGTTCAACAAATCTCGTTGTGCGAGCAGTTGAATCATGAAGATGGCCTTCCTGAGATTACCATTTGCTACGTGGGCTACATCGCCAACCAAGCCTAATGCTGCATCGTGTCCTTCTTTTCCAAGGATTGTGTTCAGTCGTTGCTCAATCATGACCCGTGAAAGAGTGGGTATACGGACATGCTGGACTCTGCTGCGTAGTGCCTCAATCATTCTTGATGGAGTATGTGTTGTGAAGATGAACCGTGCACTTCGGCTGCTTTCTTCCATCATTCTTCGCAAGTACGATTGGCGTGCATGACCGAGATAGTCGGCGTCTTCAATGACGATAATTCGTGACACTGGAGCTCGTCCAGATGATGGGTCGCGTGGTGATTCTTGTCCGGATGGAGGTGGAGTTCCATCGCCTGTGAGACTCATGGAGTGGTCAAAGGCATCAAGACTCGTTCGGCCAGCCAGCGTGTCTTCTGACCCTGAACCCTCTGGACGTAAGAACGCCTCAAACTTGGCCATTGCTCCAGCAGTTTTGGCGAGATCTCGCGCTTGAAGAACGTGTGTTGTCGACGACCAAGCCGGGCCGAGAACCTGTCTACAGACGAGGCGGTAAGCGGCAGTTTTTCCACAGCCTGCCGGGCCTGAAAGTAAGAGATGAGGGGGGTTGGAGCCAACCGCAGCCCTCTCAAGAGTTTGAATCAAACCTTCTGGAGCGACGAGTTCCGAAAAGAAGCGTGGCTGGTATTGCTCAAGCCACATCGTCATAATAACTGCAAATTGACCAAGGTCTTTCAACTCTGCGAGAAGGTAAATTCTCACTCAGCGTTAATGCGCTTGGTGCCGTGACGGCGGAGTTTCATGAAAATACGGGAACCGCAAGCCTTGCAGCTGATTCCGTTTCGCTCTCGATGGAACGATTCCAGGCTTCCACAGTCTGCGCATTTGTAATCTACGAGTTCAACCATAATGTCTCTCTCCATTCACCGCGACCGTGCATCCCGTTTTGAACCTGTTTGTCGCGAACGCCCACTAATAAGTTCGTCAAGAGTTGCAGGAGCCATCACATAAAGTCTACCAGTTTCGTAAAGATAGGCGATTCGAGAACGTACGGCAGAAGCCGTGCGTTGATGCAAACGGGCTATTTCATTCAGACAGCATTGGCTCTCAAGATTTTCAATAAGATCATCATCTTCTGAACCAGACCAAGTTTGGCCGCTACGGGGTGACATGTATGCCTCAGCAGTGGTTGCCACCAACCAAGCCGGGCATGAGGCGGATGCGGCTGCCTGCGTCAATGTTCATGTCGGCCACGTCAGAGGTGCTGACGAGTTGGTCGTTCACGAACACCCAGGTTCCTGGAGCGCTTTCGGCCTTCTCAACGATTTGTTCTTGGGTCATCTGAACCACACTGTGGCCAGATTTGTCTGCGATTTCTACTTCAAATGTATTGTCCATGGTTTCCACCTTTGAGAAGAAGAAACTCCGACCACATATAAACCTCGGAAAAATCCAGGATTATTTCTGTCACGGTGTTCATTTCAACTCCACAGAAGTTGAGGTCTCTAACCGGATATAAACATCAAAGTTTGAGGTTGGCTTGCCGACTCAAAAGATGGATTTGCATGCTGTGCTCAAGGATAGCAGCATTAGCCCATGCTTGGTCAAAATCTGCACCAACTGCGTAGGCACCGTTGCCACGGACAACAACACAACGCATGTTCCCTTGAGTAAGTGCTTCTCTAACTTGGCGAAGGTAATCATCAGGCTGCTCGTCATCGGGATCTACAATGATGATTTTTCCGATGTGATGTTTACCGACTTCATCGATTGGATTGAGCAATACAAGGTCCTTTTCACAACTAGCAGTGGTTGTGTGAGGAGCATGCATATGAATGACTGCTGCAGGCCCACCGGTTACCACCGATACCGACGCAAGAATGACTTCCATTACGTGCCAGTCAGTAGGGGAGCCTCGTGGCGAAGTTCCCCCAAGTTGGCCGGCACACAAACTTCGTTCGTTCATTCTAGGAAGCATAGCCATATGACGACTTGATACCATAATGTTGGGTTGGTCGGGAGAGATCATAGCCAAACTTCCCATTGTGGCTCGAATCAAATGTTCTCGGTCAAGTTGCCTCCCCATGCGTACAAAGTCAGAAACGACGTGAGCGGGAATGACAATGTTATTTTCCACAAGAGGGGGCATGGGCGGCTCCTCCAACTGCTCAATGACCTCAGTTGCTCCGACAACAGATTGGCGCAGGCGGGCATTTTCCATGTGAAGCCTTTCAAGCTCCGCCTCTTTTTCCGCCAGTGCATTGAGCATTGCCTCTGAGGGTTCTGCGGATGGGGGAATGGCTTCAACGGGTTTTTCGGAACTCTCCTCAATTTTAGCGGTTGGTTCTTCAGATTCTTTAGACTGAGGCTCTAATATTGGCTCTGGTTCGTTCGCAGGCAAAGATTCAGTGACAGTGGGGCCTTCTTCTGGCTCGGCGGTGGTTTCTTCCACGATTGTAGAAGGTTCCATCTCTATTGTTTCTTCAGCGCTAGGAAGTTCACTTGGGGTTTCCTCTGGCTCCTCTGGCGCCTCTGGCTCCTCGGGAGACGTGGAATTAGATGGTGGGCCGCTAGGTGGGCCGGATGGAGGGCCACTGGGTGGGCCGGATGGAGAACCACTGGGTGGGCCGGATGGAGGACCACTGGGCGGACCGGATGGAGGACCGCTGGGTGGGCCGGATGGAGGACCACTGGGCGGACCGGATGGAGGACCGCTGGGTGGGCCGCTGGGTGGGCCGGATGGAGTTGGTTCTGTTGGTTCACCGTCAGATGTTGATGGCTGAGGTGAATCCTCTGATGCTTCGTCTACGGCTGTTTGGCCTTCCTCTTGAGCCTCATCATTTGTTTGAACTGGTTCTGTTTCTTCTTCAGGCTGCTGTTCGAGTCCGGATATATCTCCAAAAGCTCCGCCTAGCATATTCTCTAATTGGTTATTTTCAGCTTCTTCTCGTGCGATTTCTGCTGATGTTTTCGGTTTCGCCATGGTAGCACCCAATTCCCCCACATGGCGCGGCTTAAATAGCGGTTGCGCCCCCGACGGGTTAAATCTGCCCGCTTGGTGTAGAGGTTATCATGCAGGATTGTCATTCCTGCGACCCGGGTTCAATTCCCGGAGTGGGCGCCTCACTCTTCCTCAAGGAGAGTTTCGTATGTCTTTTTTTCTCGGTTTATAGGCCGTGCAGGCAGAAAATACCACATCAATGGTAAGACGAGAAGGGAGTCTAAATTCTTCCCGAGCTCGATGTTAAAGGTTGACTCAAACGCAACAAATGATTTCCCTCCCGTTTCGTTTTCCTCCGGCGGCTCAGCGATTACACCTGCTCGGTCTTCCTCATCAACCAAGCCAAGATCATAACCTGAGAAGTCGGCTTGGAGTTCAAACCCAAGCCAAATCGGTTTGAGTCCAAATGAGTCCTCTGTATGAACAAAGGATTGAGTCTCGATTTCTGCACCTGGTGTACTGCCTGCCTTTGACCCCTCATCGTCACCACCTCCCAAACTCGCAACATAGCACATTGGGAACGCAGTAAAGGCCACGAGGGTCAATGCGAAGGCAAATGCGCGTAGGTAATGGCGCCACTTCCACGAAGCCATCATGATAAGTTCGCTCAAAACAAGAATGACAAGGGATATTTTGATGAAATCACGGCCTAATTTGAGCCAATCTCTCTCGTTTCCTTCTGATGCAGAATCCTCTGTATTTGTTGGTTCATCGGCAGCCGTAGCGTTGTCGCTATCGCTTGAATTTACTGGTACAGTAGCACTGTCATCACGTTGTAGGGTGTACAGAAAGAATGAGGTCGCTCTCTCAATTCGAACATCGATGAGCGTCTGTTCATTATCAATCGCCACCAGCGAATGAAACTCGGTTGGTGCTGGTCGCCCTTCTGTGTAGGATGCTTCAACGGTTGCAACCAACCATGCTGAAATGAATACATGGACTGCAAGCAACGCAGTGATGGCCAAACGCACGGCGCCAGAGCCAGCGAAAGCGCGTGGACGGGGCGGCCTCATGGAAGACGCCTAGCGTTCGTGCTTTTTGAGTCACTCGTTGTTTTCACGACGGCGGGTGCTACCAGCAAGGGCTGCAATCCCAACCATAGCCAACACAGAAAGTGGAGAGAGGAATGGAATAAGTCCTGCATCTTCTGCAATATCTTCTGCAGTATCTGGTACTGCGGTTCCATCTCCGTCATCTCCGTCGTTATCGACTTCCTCGAGGCCAAGTTCCGAGACATCGGCACCGGCTTGTTCTAGTGCGTCTTCAAGAGCGCTGAGGTCGTGGTCTTCAATGTCCACGATGTCTTCAATATCCTCAAAGTCAACCATTTCAGTTTGGGCCTCTTGTGCAGGCACGCCGGTCAAGTAACGAATAGACATGAAGGTCATAGGCAAGTCTTGGCTGTATCCAGTTGTTGCTGGTCCAGCGATGACGTACTTTTCCTCATCGTCATCCATAGCGTAAAGTCCAACGCCGATGATTGTAGCATGCTCAGTACTCCACAACGGAGCCCACATACCATCAGAGTAAGGGAATTCAGGAATTTCGTTTTCTTCAAGGTCTTCAAAAGTAGTACTAAGTTGTTCGATAAAGTCTTCAGCAACATTTTGGAGGCTGGAGTCGGTGAATGCTTCCAAAATCGTCATGAGGCGGTCACTTGGTTCGCCTTCAGTGCTCACCTCTTCACAATTCGTCTTCGTTTGATAGGCTTCCGTTTCCCCCTCTTCAATTAGGGTCATAACGACACAGTATTCTCCTTCGGTTGAAACATCAAATTCGCCTGAGTACCACTCAGAGTAATCATCATGCATAAGTTGGCTTGTTTCTGTAAATACTTCGTTTCCTTGGTCATCTTGAACGCTAATGTGCAGTTCAGCATCGTTAGATGAAATATAGTTAGAATATTGGGCCTCCCAGTTGAGGGTCATCCCATCGGACCAAACGTCATGATAATTCCCTTGATGGCCCACCCACGCGTCTTCGCATGTGGTGTGTGACTCCATCATAACGTCACCTGAGCCAGTGGTAATGACTGCGTTGATGCAATATTCAAATGGTCCATGGCCATCGAAAGAAAATTCATTGTTAGCGTTAAAATAGGTGTTGTCGGAAGAGTAATCACAAGTATATGCTGAAGTAGCATCGCAAACGGTGAAGTCGTTCAGGCCAAACACTGTTCCATCGCTGTAACTTGATGTTACTTGGAGGTGATAAACTGCTGCTGCTCCTTCGTCCTCAAATTCTGAACAATCAGCGCTGTAGTCGTTTATGGAGTCCCAGGAAATCTCTGTTCCGTCGTTACATGTAAACATACGAGTGCCGTCTTGATTTTGTTCATCTTCGCCACCGCTGCAGTCTTGATTTCCATCGTTAACATCCTCCCAAGTTATTTCATCTGAGTCGTCACAGAGGAACGCATTAATGCCTAGGTCGGGAAGTTCATCAGCAGTGAATTCCCCATAAACAATTGCAGTCTCGGAGGAGTAGTAGGAGTTGACGGAAAGGTCTGATTCGTCAGACCCGTCGCTGCAGTCCTCGTAGCCGTCGTTGACCCACCACCATGAGATCCACTCGCCATTATCACACTGCCACTCATCATTGCCATCGTCATAGCCATCGTCATTGGATTCTGCGAGGTCAGACGCCCATTCTTCAAAGATGGTATCAACAATAGAATCTTCGAAACTCGCCTCAAGGTCTTCAGCGATTTCTTCCCCGAAAGATAGGGTGCTCTGTGCAAGAACATTGCCCATCATGGTAAACATCACTGGATTTCCTGGAGGGCAATCCACACAGGCGACAGCGTCAACGGTTTCGCCGTTTCCGAGGTCGACCTCAAAGTCGTTTCCGTCCATGTCCTGTTCCATCGAGAATCGGAATTCTCCATCAAACATCTCGTCGTAGTTGCCCGAGTGCGCGAAAGCATCGGAAACCGTCAAATCAAATTCTCCTGAGTCAAGTCCGAATTCTTCGGTTGGAAGTCCTGTGAAGTAAATTTCATAATCGGCTGCGCCAGTGTAGGTTCCACCTATTTCTCCGCAGAGGTCATTGACAGCGACTCCGCCCCATGGATACGCGTTAACTCCGTATTCTTCCTCGTCATCAGCGCAATTCCAATTTGTCTCGTAATTGTCAGAAGCCTCGATGTAGATTGGGCTTTCAGCGTCAAGACGCCAAACTGCATCGGTTGATTCCATGCTGTACCCAAAGCTGATTCCCGTAGCAAAGTCAACAGTGATTTCTTCTCCGCCGCCTTCCAGTGCAATATCAACATCAAGTGACATGTCAGCACTCACAGTCATGTCAAGGTCCATGTCGGCGCCTACAAGATTGTAGTCATCAGTGAGGTACTCTGTGTAAAGAATGTCCACAGTGAGAACGTTCTCAAACTGGCTGATCACGTCGATGTCAAAGGAATTCGCATCGCCACCAAATGATGCTGCTTCGTCCCAGTCGGTTAGAAGAACCCCGTCAAAGAGGATACCATGTCGTAGAACAACATCGCTGGTTCGACTCCACACTTCGATATCATCTCCGTTACCGTCTTGGATGGTTTGCATAGTGATGTCTTCGGTTTGGTGCACATAGACATTTGATGAACCCGTTGTCAGTTGCCCAACATCTAGGTTAAACCCTGCAGCGTCTGCATCGGCCATGATTTCAATGAGTAGTTCTTCGATGTCCATGCCACTCAAGTTTGAAAAGTCGTCATCAAGGCTGGACCAATCGTATTCAACACCATAGTAGAATTCCGAGGGGGATGTGGGTTGGGCTTGAACCATGGTAATTGGAGCAAGAGCAGTCAGCATTAGGAGGGTCACAAGTAGGCCGGATTGGGAGCGTCGCTTGAGGGACATTAACCCAAGGGTTTTTTTTGTCCATATTAAGTCTATTGCCGAGTTTAAGATGTTAATTTTGCCGGTTTTTCTTGTTTTCCTGACAAACCCGGACAAAATTTTCAAACATCTCTTTGCCGAATTCAGAATCGTTCACCTCGGGGTGGAACTGGAGCCCAAAACGGTTACCTGCATCGTTTTCCATGCCTTGAACCTTACAGGATGGGCTGCTTGCTGTGATGAAGAAGCCTTCCGGTACTTCATGCACTTCATCATTGTGAGACTCCCAGACCGTCTGAGTTTGTTCAGTGCCGGCGAAGATCTTCCCGCCCTCACGCTCAAGATTGATTTCCATTGCTCCAAATTCAGGTTCTGGCGACTCCCGAGCATCTCCTCCATAGTGCCGAGCCATGAATTGATGGCCGGCGCAGATGCCGAGAATCGGAATATCAAGTTCCAAGAATGCCGCACAATTGCCCAACTCTCCCGTCAAACCGACTCGTGCAGCTCCTCCAGAAAGGATGAGCCCGTCGAGCTCCCGCATCTCACTAACCGGCGTCGTGTTTTCAATGATTTTTGTATCCACTTTGAGGTAGCGCAACATACGCCACTCTCGGTGAGTCCATTGCCCTCCGTTGTCAACAACATCAATCACAAGAGGTTTTTCTGACATCAACGCCACCTTACTTTCTTGGCGGTAGAGGGACGACCATGAACATGCCGATGCATCAAAGAGGGAGGGGGGTTTCGGTAAATCATGCGCACAAGTCTCATGATAGGAGTGATTCTCTCTCTAATGATTGCGACATTGCCGCCAGCAATGGCGTGCGAAACCGAAGTGGAGCGGGCGCTCAACGGCGGGTTCCCCGCCCCAACGGGCATATCTCCAAACAAAGATGAATCCATCCGTGAATCGGTGAGATTGGCCAATATTGGACAAAGCGTAGCTCGAGAAATGCTCTGGCAGGTTCTCATGGGAGCAGAACTCAGTGAACGAGCCATCGCTGATGAAATAGACAGGGCGATGATCGAAAACGGCTCTAACCCAGATTGGCCCTCCTTTTCCACAATTGTCGCATCGGGTGCAAATGGAGCCATCCCCCATGGCGACCCAGAACATGATGGTGCGGGCCCAAAACAAGTACAAGTCGGTGATGTTGTTGTTGTTGACCTCGGTGCAAGAGTCAACGATTGGGTCAGTGATGTAACTAGAAGTTACATGGTCGGGGGGACTACAAATGACACCATCATCAAGGCATACATGGCTGTTTACGATGCCCAAAACCTCACCTTTCCCCTGATTGAGGCTGGTACGCCGGCTTGGGCTTTGGACGACATCGCTCGCGCCCACATCGAAGAGCAAGGGTTTGGTGACAACTTCATTCATTCACTCGGCCATGGATTTGGAGTCTGTGTCCATGAACCGCCCCTACTCTCTGGCGGAAGCGACGACCCGCTGTTTGGACTCTCGTACAATCAGCAGCCCCTTGCACCTTATGACGCCATCACCATTGAACCGGGAATCTACTTGGACGGATGGTTTGGAATACGAATTGAGGACGATTTTTTGGTCAACCAGGAAGACCATGAATTCTTGACGGTTGACTTGCCTCGTGGATTGGATTGGTTCATGATTGAACCTGATGCCTACGACATCTCAATGGCGTTTAACCCTCCCGTTGAAGAACGTATTGACTCAAATCAATTCTTACCGGTCCCGTTGGGACTTGTCGAAATACTCTGTTTGGTCGGACTGGCAGGATTGCGCCAAGACCGGGCGGAAGAACACGATGAGTGAATCAGCGGCGGTGGTGGAGCGTTACGGTTCCGCAAACTCGGCACCAAACCTTGGTTCCGTCCTTACGAGGTGTTGCACCGGCGATGTCAATGCTTGCTCCGCATTCGCACTTCACGATGTTGTCCATGATACGCCGAGGCGGGCGGGCTTCATGAAGTGAACGCTTGGTTCATAATGTAAAATTGCATTCAAATGCGACAAAGCACTTTGACGTAGAAAACCCTTTGATTTCAGCGAGGTCAACCACGATATCCTTAGCATCATGGTCGTGAAGAAGACGTTGTAGGTTGTCTGTATCTTCGGCAAGGTGTTCACGTTCTCGAATGGCCCAACCACGAATCAAAACAGGTTCTCCTCGTCGCAAGAGTGGCAGTAAATCGGGTAAGTGTTCAAGGCTATTGTGGGGTAAATTGACCAGCAGAACATCGGCTTGGCCAAGAAGAGAGGGTGTGTCGCTCCACTGGAGAGCATCGGCGCAAATGGCTTCTACCTGATTCAACGGGCCATCTGACCGCCTTGATTGCCAATATTCAATGTTCAATCGCAAAAGGTCAACGGCATCGGGATTCAAATCGCCTGCCAAGCAACCCTCGATCAAGCCAGGTTCCGCAAAAAGTAGAGGAAAGGCGGGGCCAACTCCTGCATAGGGGTCGGCGATTACGAGGGGGCGGTCAAGACGTATGCGGAGGTTCTGAACAGAAGTCAATGTCTTTTCTCGCTCGCTAGAAAGCCGTGTTGAAAAATAGGCTTTTGCAGGATCGACCCAAACAAAATGGCCGTGTTCTCGTACTCTTGTCCGAGTATGCTCTGTCCCATCACGAGTTTTAATGATGTCCAAATCACGAACGCGGAAATCTCCCTTTACTCCTTCATCCGCGCATATGACTCGGATGTTCGGCAACTGCTCCAACATGGCCTCAGCAATGCTTTCTCCATAAACTGCCGCTGCCCCCTCAAGTTTGACAATAAGGACATCGCCTTGTATTTCATAGGCCGATGGCCATGTTTCCGGAGGGAGTTCTTGCAGGGCTTCCGGTAAGCGTTCAGTCCAATGGACGGGGCCCTTGCCCTTTCCTTCGGACTCAATGTGTACATGTCCCTTCCAACATGCGTCTGTCTCATCAGGTGCATTTTCCATAAGGGGAATTCCTCTGAAGCCTCCATCCAAGCGAACAACTCCCGAGGTAGTAACCAGCCAGTGAGACGAGCGGCATAAGGCCAGCCAATCTTGAGTTTCCGCACTCGGCACTCTCAAATGACGCATGGCCTTCGCTCAAGCCAAGCGAACGGGAGGTTTGAGCATGGCGGAGGGTTCCACAACAGTACAAAACCTTCCGTTGACCGGTCTTCTGCTGGTTGGAATGGGGCCGGGAAGCGTTGGAGCCATGACCATTGAGGCCGTGGAAGCAGCCGCTGCGGCGACGCATCGCAGATACGAAGCCTACACTGCTTTGTGGCCGGATGATGAACTCAATCTTCTCGAACAAACCATTGGTCCCATTCAGCGGGTTATGCGGCCTGAAGTTGAACAACCTGAGGATTTGTTTGCACTTGCCTCCACTTCACTCGTCGCACTCTTGGTTGTTGGAGACCCTCTACAAGCCACCACGCATGTTGACTTGCAACTTCAAGCAGCTGAAGCGGGCATTGAATGCCGTGTCTTCCACGGCATCTCAATTACCACACTTGTCACGGGTGCAATTGGCCTTTCTAACTACCGATTTGGCCGCCAAACAACACTCACTTACCCCTACGGGGGGTGGGTTGCAACTTCACCCCTGGAAACCATCATCGTCAACCGATACACGGGTCTGCACACACTTGCCCTCCTCGACTTAGACCCCACCGGTTTGGGTACAGGTGACCAACGCCCCATGATGCCCGATGATGCGGTAGCATCGATTGAACTCATGCGTTTGAAAATTGAAGAGGGGTTGGCCGAACGTGAGTTTTCCGATGACAAGGCATCAGACCTGCTTACAAAGGCTGCTTTGCAATCATTCGTAGAAGAAGATGTCTCGCAAATGCGTGTCGTGTTATGTTCTGATATGGGCACTGAGGACCAGCGGATTGTATCAACCACTGTTGGAGGGTTGAGCAACCAAACTGGCGGCCGTCTAAATTGTATAATTTTCCCTGCAACGACGGGTGAAGTTGAAGAGAAAGCGTTGGTTCGTTGGGAACAGGAGTAAAGAAAACCATGTCTGATAGTGTACTTTTACTGCTCTCCTTTTTACTCTTCATGATCTTTTTCGCAGGTGTTGGCCTTGCGTCAATGCGTGTAAAAGAAGATACTACGGACGATTACCTCGTCGCCGGCCGGGGAATGCATCCAGCACTTGCAGCGCTTTCTGCTGTAAGCACGTGGAACTCCGGCTACATGTTCATTGGATTCATTGGTTTTATCATTCTCCAAGGGTATTCAGCAATCTGGATCGCCGCAGTTTCCACCATCGGTCAACTCGTAGCATGGATTTGGCTCTACAAATACATTCAGAAAGAAGGTGAAACGCGTGGGATTCGGTCGCTCTCATCCCTTGTTTCAAGCACCACAGGATCGCCTGAAGCGAAACTTGCTGGAGTGCTTTCCGTGATCTTCCTATCAATTTACGCCGCTGCTCAACTTACTGCTGGAGGCGTCGCCCTTGAGACCATGCTCAACTGGTCCCCAACCATTGGGATCCTCATTGGTTTCGTTCTTGTTGTCGCTTACTGCTATGCGGGGGGAATTCGGGCTTCAATTTGGACCGATGCGGCTCAGTCTTGCGTGATGATTGTCGGTTCGACCATTCTTTGTCTGGTTGCACTCAAGGCAACAGGTGGATTCTCAGGTCTCAACGACCAGTTGTATGCCATTGACCCCGCCATGACCAATCTTTTCCCATCCGGCCTCAAGTTTGGCGCAACCCTATGGATTGCAGCCTTCTTCTTGGGAGGACTTGGAGTTGCTGGACAGCCTCAAGTGGTGTCTCGCGTGATGACTCTCAAAGACGATAAAGCACGAAAAGAAGCGATGGTTTGGTTCTTCGTTTGGCAAACACCGTTCATTATTTTGATGTTCCTAATCGGATTGTCATGCCGTGTTCTGTTGCCTGAACTCGGCACCTCTGGGGCGGAAACGGGACTTCCACTCCTTGCCATGGAGAAGTTGAGCCCGTTCCTCGGAGGACTCATTTTAGCCTCAATTTTTGCCGCTACCATGTCAACTGCAGACAGTCAGGTTCTTGCTTGCACTGCGGCCATTACCGATGATATTCGACCCGAATGGAGTCAGGACCACAAGACTACAAAGCAGGTCACGCTTGCAGTTGCTGTATTCGCTACGATGATTTCGCTTGTTGGACAACAGTTTCCCGGATTTGGAGATTCAGTGTTCAAACTCGTTGTTCTTGCCGTCTATGGATTGGGTGGAATCTTTGTCCCGCTCATTTTGGTGCGTATGATGGGCTATGAGCCCGACACCTTCCATTCCAGCACAATGATGATGTCAGCCATGAGTGCAGTAGTTGTTTGGACCATTCTTGGGTTCGGTGATGCTGATGGAATATTCCCCTCTGTCCCAGGCATGGGTGCTGCATTTGCTGCTCACTTCATCATGTGCGCTGCACGCGACTCATCTGTGAGCAATCCCTTCGGCCGATACGCCGTCCCCAGTCAAAATGGCCTCATTATCGGGGGAGTTGTTGTCTTGCTCCTCACGGCTACCGTTGAAGCAAGTTACATGAAGCTCGGTCCAAGTTCCTCTTCATCCGCTGGAAATGTTGTGGACGATTACCAAGTCAACGGAGAACTTTCCTATGTGCTCCTTGATTCATCCTCAGAATACGTTGCAGATGGCACACCGTGGAGCGAAACGTACACTACTGACGCTATCGATGATGCCGACGAACTCAATATTGTTGGCCTCCGAGTGAGCCTCTCTTATGGAGAGGACGAGGTCGCTCAAGGTGGAATCTGCCAATCACAAATCGCAGCAGATACCATCTCTGGAACGGCCTCCCACCTTGAATTTTCCACAAGTGCAGAAGGGCAGAATAACGGAGGTAATGGCGACCATAACGCAACCGTTGAATGGTACAACTCTTCCATGGTGGGTGCAATCGTTTCTGGGTTGACAATGAATGAAATCAAGGAACAAATTGATTCTATGGGCGCGGGACTTGGCGACCATAGCGTGGAAATATCAGTTGCAGCACAAGGAGACTCCTGTCTCTTTGGTGGAGAAAATGAGGATAATGGTGAAGAAGTATCTTACACGATTGAACTCATTGTGTTTGATTATACCATTGAATCTGTCACAGCGTGAATTGCTGGCCTTGCTTGGCAACACCCCAGCCCATGGATCGGACCTTTGCTGAGGCTTCACTGCCTTCATCATGAAGCGGGTTTGTGTGGTTCAAATGAATGAAGAAGAGTTCGGGGTCGCCGTCTCTGCGGGCTCCAAGACGGTCCAATGTTTCACTCACTGGAGGATGAGGGACGTTGTTTTGTCGTAGCGCAGGAAGTTCGTCCATGTCCCAAAAAGTGCCGTCAATCAAGGCAATGTCGACCTTAAGCAAATTCAGCCACTGGCGGATTGACGTGCATTGGTGCCGCTCTAGTGTACTGTTCCAATCATCATGGTCGGGCAAATAGAGGAGAGAATGGTTTGGTCCCCGAACAACGAATGCGTGCATGTCAGAGAGTTCCGCTCGGTGCGGAACGTGGACCGGCTCAACAATCAATCCCTCCGAGAGCATAATGCGGTCATCATGCATGAACACATGTTCTGAAAAGACCCCTTGGGCAAGCATGAGAGCCCATTGGGGCGTTTCTTCCATTAAATGAAACATTGAAGAGGAGACATGGAGATTCAATCCCTGGGCATTCATAGTCTCCTTTCCGAGAAGACCCAAACCGTCAACATGGCCAAAGTGAGCATGGGTCAAAAAGATGGAAGAAAGGGGAGGATGGTTCCAAATGGACAGTTGGCCGGCTAGATGGCGGGTTGTGTCAATGAGGTGGCCGTTACCTTCTTTGTCAACTAAACCTAAACTGACCGGGTAACGATGGGCGCTCAAAGGCAGGCTATTGCAGCATTGTTGCTGACATCCCGCTTGAGGAAGTCCGCCATCTTGGGCGGTGCCAAGAAGGGTTGCTGTCACCATGGGTAAGGGTACATGTACCACATGATAGTGCTTTTCAAGAGAGCGCCATTAAGAGAAGGCCTCAAACACTCAAGCCTTACCGGTACGCATGGGAGCATTATGGCGGGACCATCCAAAGTGGAATTTCCTGGCCAGAAAAAACAGCGCATGAAAATGCGTGGGACCAAGCAGGCAAACGAAGCGACTGCGAAAAAACTCGCCCGCCAACTCGGCAGTTTCCAAGAGAGTCCCCGCAGTCATCTTCCTGCAATGAGTTTCAAGGGAAAATTAAGTTGGGGGCGCACAGACCCCGTCACGAAAACCCTGAGAGAAATAGAGCGGATCATCAAGAAAAAGAATGACCTCGGTTGGCTCTCAAAACGTATGATGGCGCGCCGTGGTGACGTGGTTGCAAAGGCATTCGCTGGCTCACTCCATGCATCTCATGATGAGCAATTTACACTCGTTGGACAATTCAACTCCAGTTCGTTTGGTTCTGCCTCCTATGTTCGGCGAGGAGATGGAAAGCCGGGCTACCTTGCTGGAATACAGAACTTTTCCAATCTTACCCTTCGTATGCTCCCTTGGGAAGACCACGCGAAGAAGGGAATGTATTTTTTCAGTTGGGAAGGTGGTTTTGTTTGCACTGGCCCGAATCCGAACCCTCCTGAAGAGTGGCTTGCAGACGTGCTCAAGCGCTCTCGATTTGACATGACCAAATCAACTATTGACGGGAATACGGTCTGGGTGACTGACCGATTGGACCCCGCTCATGTCGTGCAGAAAAAAGGCGGAGAAGAAGGGTTTGTAACACTCCGTTTCCATCATGGGCCCGTCGTGGGAATAGATTTTGAATCTCTAAACTCGTTCTCGAAAAAGGATGCATCGTTCATTCATCACCTCGCATTGTCCATGTTACCGCCTCTCCTTCCGTCCATTCTATCGGTTGAGGCATATTACCTTCCAAAAGGATGGCCAGAAGACAAAACCTTCCCTGAAGCATGCAGCGAAGGAATCGATAGAGTTGTTGATGCATGGCAGGGATTAACGCTGAATGAGGGATTGATGGCGAACGCGATAAAATCTACAACACTAGAAGGAATCGAAGACGGCCTTCTTATCGGTGAAACTTGGATGCCCGGTACCGATGTAGAATTGATCGCCGAGGCGTTGGAATCCTTTGCTGGATCACCGGACGAACGAACACTTACCGCCCACATTCTTCGCGCCGCAATAGAACATCCTCACGAGGATAATGATTCGCTTCGGATTGAACAAAAAGGAACCACTGAGCAACGCGATAGTGGTGGGATTCGAATTCTCAAGAGCGTTACATGTGGGGATATTCTTGCCGCATTTTGGGAAACTCACGGTGAGCGTAGTCTGGCTGGAATTGGCCTCGAAGGAGATGAAGCCGCCGCTATTTGGAAGCAACAACATTCATCCCCCAAACCCTTTGGAAAATTCCTCAAAGGTTTGGACAAGGCTACTGAACTCGCACGTCAAAAAGCACGGTTCCCATCCTTGAAATCAAACGATGGTCCTGCAGCAATGATTCATTCCCTCACCGTGAAGGGCCTAACCTTGGGAATGGGGTCGGTTGAACGTGAAGCGACCGGCCGGCATGATTCCATTGACCGCTCAGCAGCCGCGTGGGCATGGCTTGTTGCTGTCAATCGTTCAACCGGACAAGAGTGGCATTTTGACTCCAACGCACGCGATCGAGGTGGCGTCTGGTTTCCTGCAACAAAACATCTTCATGAAACTGGGCAGGCATTGCTGGCTGCAAATGATGATGAGGTCGCTGCATGTCAAGAAGCGTGGCATGAAGCGTTTGCGACGCTTCGTAGCTTAACTGGAGAGTAGTTCTTCAGTGGGGCATGACGACCCAAAGTGCTACACCAACAAGAGAAAGTCCTAGACCGAGGTTGAGGCGTTTTGCATTTTGAGGTGAATTCATCATAAGGCTTAGACGTGTTCCGAACAGCGCCCATGTTAGTACTGCTGGATAGCCTGCTAGAGCGTTGAGCATAACCAGAAGGAATTTGCTTCCAATTCCCTCGCCGAACAGTGTCCCCCATGTCGCCATAAGAGCGACGAAATGCACCCACGCCTTGCCGTTAACAAGCTGTAAGGCTGCTCCTGTGCGAAATCCTAGCCGTTGAGTTTCTTTGGCCTCTTCGGCAGATTTAGCCTGACTACGGGCCATTGAAATTCCAAGATAGGCAATGTAGGCTGCCCCTGCGTATGTTAGCGCATCGAAGACCGCTTTGTTTGACTCGATTGATGCTGTTACCATGCCAACCACAAGGCCGAGTGTTGACCATCCAACCACCATCCCCCACGTGAGGGGAAGTGTGGCTCGGAAGCCGTGTTGTGCGCCATGGGCCGCACACAGCATGTTGTTGGGTCCTGGTGAAAACACCATTGGAATGATGAACACCAAGAGAGCAATGAGCGCAGCCCAATCCATTTCAACACCCCAAAATATTCTGTCAGAGAGTGTTTAGGGCGTCGTTGATGTCGTTCCAAAGGTCTTCAACATCTTCAATCCCAATACTGAGGCGGACAAATCCAGGAACGACCCCTGCGGAATGGCGCACGTCTTCTGGAACGAACATATGGCTGGAGTTGAACGGGCACTCAATCAAAGATTCAACGCCTCCGAGACTTGTTGCTTCGAAAATCATATCAAGTCCACGCATGAACTTGAGCGCAGCATCGTCTCCACCTTTGACGACAAAGGCAACCATGCCCGAGCCTTTGGGAAGGATGCGGTTTGCAACTTCATAATCGGGGTGGGATTCCAAACGAGTGTGGAGGACGTAGTCCACATGGCTGTGTTTTGAGAGGCGTTCTGCAAGTGTTGCTGCATTGGCACAAATACGAGGCATCCGAACATCTAGGGTACGCATTCCACGTTCCAATAGGTAGCAAGCGTGTGGATCCGGGCTTCCTCCAAAGTGAACCTTGCGCATGAAAATTTGAGCGATGAGTTCGCGTGAGCCAACAACTGCTCCTCCGATGATATCAGAGTGACCACCGAGATATTTCGTAGTGGAATGGATGACCAAGTCGACGCCCATGGTTAGCGGTTTGCAGCCCCACGGAGATGCAAAGGTATTGTCGATGATGACCATCAAATTGTGTCGGCGGCCGATTTCAACCATGGCGGGGATGTCGCATACCTTCAACACGGGATTTGTCAAGGTCTCAATGTAGAGAATCTTGGTGTTTGGCTGAATAGCCGCCTCGTAGGAAGACGGGTCTTGCATGTTCGCCATACTGACGCCGATTCCAAAGCGTGTCAACTCTTCTGTCAGAAGGCCGTATGTACCGCCGTACACGTCTGCGCTTGCAACAATGTGGTCGCCTTGATTGAGGAAGGAGAGCATGGTTGCTGAAATGGCTGCCATCCCTGACGCGAAGGTTTCAGCGTCTTCGCCTTCTTCCAGTGCAGTTAGTTTTTGAGCGACTGCGTCTGAATTCACGGAAGAAAGTCTGCCGTAAAGTAGCGTGTGTTGAGCGCCCGCAGCCCAACCTGCATAGCGCTCATCGGTCAACCTGTATGTTGAGGATTGGAAGATTGGTGTATTGACTGCATCGCCAATGTGCTGAGTGCCGCTATGGACTGCTTTACTGGCAAATTTACGGCCCGAATTATCGTTTGACATGCCCCTCAACAATCCTTCCACGCATGAGGTCAACTTCAAGGGTTCTCTTTGCCCTTATCGTCTTGAGGTGTGGTGAGTTCAACCAACAGATTCCCACCAAGAAGGACGGACCCCCCAATCAAGATCCACCAAGTCCATGGAACAAGCCCCAGACTGAGGCCAAAAATTGTGGCCCAAACCGGTTCAAATGCATAGATAATTGCTGCTTGAACGGGATGCATGTGTCGCTGATACATGTTGAGCGCTAGGAGGCAGAAAAATGAGCCCCCGACACCAAGTAAAACGAGGGGGAGAAGGACTCCTTTTGTAGTGAGGACTGCGGATATCATTGACAATGTTTCGCCGGAGGCCATCAACATAACCAGCCAAGCCCCAACGCAGACCACAACAAATGACGTGAGAGAAAGACCGATTGGGTCGTAACGCTTTGTGAGGTTTTGAGTGAACACAATATGAAGGGCGAAAAAGAAGGCCGAAAACACAGTCACAATTTCTCCCCAGCCCCAAGAAAGATGAGGCGGCCCCCCGATAAATCCAGCTCCGAACGTAGCGAGAAAAACACCCCAATAGAGGGTTGCCCGAGGAGGATGTTGCGTCATACGGACGCTGAGCATTGCGGTCATGACGACATACAGAGAGGTCAGGAAGGCAGATGTTGATGGATTAATCTCTTCCAAAGCCACCATTTGTGAGACAAAACCAACGAGCATCAACCCTCCTAAAAGCGACCCTCCGCGCCACAATTCCTTTTGTTTCGCAGCCGACCGTGCCTTGGAGAAAAACAACAACATCAAGATCATGGCGATGAAAAAGCGTGCCCCGACTAAAAACGCAACAATAGGAACTGTTCCATAGACCTCGAGTTCGCCCTCAAGAGCATTTAATGCCTGTTTCATCCAAATGAATGTTGCACCCCATACGAGTGTGACGCTGAAGAGGACCAGCGCAGCAGTTCTCCGGGTCGGATTTGAAAGAGAACCCGTCGGTTTTCCCGTCTCCGCCATGCCCGCTGGGTGGCTCGTTGGGGTCATGAGCATGATGGTTCATCTTCATGAACAACGCATATCCTCAAGGAGTGCCCCTTCTGTGGAGTCATCATGAGCGGTGCATCTGCTGTTGAGTCAGTCGCATGGAACAATCCCATTGACACGGGAAAACTCCCTGAAAACGGAGCCTCATTTGACACGATTGTGGTCGGAGGCGGCCCTGGTGGAGCATCGGCTGCAGGCTATTTGGCAATGGGTGGTCAACGGGTTTTGTTGATTGAAAAGGACATTTGGCCAAGAGACAAAATTTGCGGGGATGCCGTTGGGGGCAAGTCGCTGAGTCACGTCCAAAGATTAGGTGTAAAGGAACATCTCGAACAGACCCCTCACTTCCGAGTCACAGGCATTCTCTTTTCATCTCCAAAAGGACATGAAGTTCGTGTAGCTCTTCCAGAAGAAGACGTTGCTCGGCTTGAAGCCGGTTATGCGTTACCACGAGAACAATTTGACACGCTCCTGTTCCGAGAAGTCCAGTCGACCGTACGGAAGGCGGGTGGCGCAGTGATTCAGGGTGGAGATGTCCGGCAAGTCCTCTACGATGACGGAAACGGTGGTGAAGACCCTGGACCAAAAAGTGGCGATGCTCGTTACGGCTCGGGGGTTGTTGTCCGGATTGGTGGAAGGGGTGGCGAAGAACTTACGTTTCACGCTTCAAATCTCGTTGGCGCTGCAGGGTACCGTTGTCCGGTCGCTAAATCCATGCTTGAGGAAACCTACGAAGAACCAATGCTGGACCGCGACCATTACTGCGCTGGTTATCGTGAATATTGGACGGGTGTCAAGGGGTGCGAGTCGCAAGTCGGTGACATTGAGATTCATTTTGTAGACTCTGTCCTTCCGGGATATTTCTGGCTCTTCCCAGTTTCAGAAGGAGTGGTAAACGTCGGCATTGGAATGGTCATGTCAGAAATGGACAAACAAAAGAAGAAGCTCAAAGCCCTACAGGCGGACGTGATTGCAAACCACAAATTGTTCAAAGACCGATTCGCCGATGCAACAATGATTGAAGGGTCTGGCCGCGGCTGGCAATTGCCCTTTGGCTCACCGAGGAAGAAATCCGAATTGCAGCCACGAAGGTCTGCTGCGAACCGAGTATTCTTGGTTGGAGATGCTGCAACACTGGTTGACCCCTTCAGTGGAGAAGGCGTTGGAAATGCCTTGGTTAGCGGTGAATTGGCTGCTCAACATATTCTCGAAGAAAAAGCCCCAATGGATTACCAGAAGGCACTTTGGGATGCATTAGGCCCTGAACTCACCAATTCGCACCGGATGCAACGAATGAGCCGGAAGGCATGGCTCCTCAACTGGTTTGTCAAGAAGGCCTCAAAGAAACCCGTTATTCAAGAAATGATGACGGAGATGATCGCCAGTAAAGAAGCGCAAGAAAACTTGCATTCGCCCTGGTTTATGTTCAAGACACTGATGTTCTGAGGGAAGGATATGGACGCTCAACTCAACGATATTGATGCTGTTTTTCTTGACCTTGACGGGACGATTTATCTCGGCGGCGACCTTATCGAGGGCGCCGAGGCTTTTCTTCAAAGGTGTACGCAGCGTGGGGTCCGTCGGTATTTTTTATCCAATAATTCGTCCAAATCTGTTGAACAATATCTGAATAAATTGCACGGTTTAGGATTAGAGGCGGAAGCAGAAGATGTCCTCCTATCAACCCATGACCTGTTGGCGTGGCTAAAGAAAGAACGTGTGACTAAAACTTGGATGGTTGGAACCGAGGGGATGCGCAGCATGCTCGAAGAACAAGGGATAGAAACAACAAGTTCCACCCCGCAATATGTTGTCTTGGGATACGATACAGAACTAACCTACGACAAGATTTCAACCGCAAGTATTCACATGCACGCCGGCGTACCGTTGGTAGCCAGCCATCCCGACATGGTATGCCCAAGTCCGGACGGGGGGCTTCCTGATGTTGGAGCCTATCTTGCCATGTTCAAGGCAACAACCGGCCACGACCCCGTTCACATCACGGGTAAACCAAATGCTGGCATGATTCTTCACAAAATTGAGGCCCTTGGATTAGAGCCTGCGCGATGTGCCATGGTCGGTGACCGATTGTATACTGATATGGCAATGGCTACGAGAGCGGGAGTCGTTGGGGTGTTGGTTTTGTCTGGAGAAGCAACTCGTGAAGACGTAGCCGCTTTGAGCGAAGGGGCTGAACAACGACCAACCTTCATTGTAGAAAGCGTCGACCAACTCCTCCGGTGAACTGCATGAATTGGGCGCAGCGATGGAAATGGTGGCGCCAGAGGAGGGTTTCATCACCTCCTGACGATATTCACCGTGCTGGCGAATTGGCTGAGCAACGCTTAGCGAAAATCAGCAGAGCCGCGGGAAAATCCAACGGTTGGAACATCTTTGAATCGGTTCGCATCCCCGATGTAGAACAAGGAGGGAAGCGAGAGATTGACCTTGTTATTGTTGGAGGAGGGACGATGCTGGTGGTTGAACAGAAACACTGGTCCGGTTCTTTTACCATCAATCATAAAGAAGAATTTATTCAACAGCGAAACAACGGAACAAACCATAACCACAGTACTGTAAGTCAGCGTATTGAACGAAAAGCAAAGATTCTCCATGAGATGTTCAAGGCACGACATCCTGATGGCGATGAGATCAATGTTAGAGTCTTACTAGCGTTTACCCATCACAAACTCGAGTGGCCAAACAACATTGGTGTTCTCAATTCAGATGTCAAAAACGAAAACCAATTCATCACCTTGTTAGAAGAAGAAAACCCAGGGCCAATCAATCAAAATTTGCTTGACTTTGTTAGCGGATTTGGCACATGGGACGAAATTGAATTGAACGGTGGATTGATGCTCAAGGGAGATGTTCTCGGCTTGGGACTTGGCGATGACATTGCCCGATGGCAGAAGTCGTGTGAGGAGCCTTTGCTTGGAAACGCAGGCCATGCCCGTTCGTTCTTTTCACTCTGGTCAAAAGAGCCATCGAATGTTGAATTATACTACGGCCAACAGCATGTCAAGGCGTCCCTCCCCTATGGTAAATCACTGCGCATGCATGTTGTAGGACGAAAGGAGCCAGAAGATGTTCCGTGGGCTGGCATCGTTCGCCTCAACCTTTCAAAACCCCCTTCGAGCCCCTAACGGCACTCAGGAGAGGATTCAAACACCAAGAGCGTCGCCGCTCATTTGTGGCAGAAGCATGGATTGAGGCCATCGGTTTATTGGCCGGAGTTGTTGGAATCATCGCATGGATTCCACAAATCATCGAAGTATGGCGGCACAAGCGGCATGAAGGAATTTCACTCCCTACCTTCGCCGTAGTATTCGTTGCGCTCTCTATGTGGTTGCTGTACGGAATCCTTGTTGATTCCCTGGCAATGATCGTGGCGAATGTTATGACGCTCGCTGTGATTCTCACCGTCATTATCGGTGTCGTTCGTGCTCGGAAAAGCGAGCAGGAAGGATTCGCTCAGTAAGCTGCTTTCGTGGTTGAAATAATTACGGAGCCAATCTTGTAAGGGTCTCCGTTTGATGCAGGTCGGCGGTCCTCAAGACGGCCCACCCAGCCATCATCTACGGTACTGATCGGCACGCGGATTGATGCTCCTCGGTCAGAAACGCCGTACGAGAATTGGTCGATAGATTGAGTTTCATGAAGCCCAGTCAAACGGAGTTCGTTGTGAGCGCCGTAAACATCCATGTGCTTCTTGACGTTCTTTCCGAATTCTTCGCATATTTTGTTGAAGAGTTCTTCTCCCCCTTCATCGCGCATTCGGCCGTCGCTAAAGTTAGCGTGCATTCCAGACCCATTCCAATCTCCTTTGACTGGTTTTGGATGGTATTCAATGTAGTACCCGTAGCTTTCTGTCAAACGGTCAAGAAGGTACCTTGCGACCCACAACTCGTCACCTGCACGTTTTGCACCCTTTGCAAAGACTTGGAATTCCCATTGACCACAAGCGACTTCTTGGTTAATTCCTTCGAAGTTAATTCCTGCATCAAGGCAGAGATCTGCATGCTCTTCAACGAACGCTCGCCCGTGGGTATTTCGCCCACCTACTGAGCAGTAATACAATCCTTGAGGGCCTGGATATCCACCAACAGGGAACCCAACTGGAAGTGTTGTTTCAACATCCATAATGAAATATTCTTGCTCAAATCCGAACCAAAAGTCTTCATCGTCATCATCGATGGTGGCGCGTCCATTGCTGGCGTGAGGGGTTCCGTCTGCGTTCATGACTTCGCACATCACCAAATATCCGTTGAAGCGTTGTGGGTCTGGGAAAATTGCAACTGGCTGAAGCAAGCAATCTGAATCGCCACCTATTGCTTGGCGCGTTGATGAGCCATCAAAACACCATACGGGGCAGTCTTCGAGTTCGCCGGAAAAATCGTTTTTCACAAGCGTCTTACTTCGCATGTTCTGTGTGGGTTCGTATCCGTCTAGCCAAATGTACTCTAACTTTGCTTTATCCATCATAGTATCATATGACTCGTTAGACAGACGGTATATGAAACATACGCTCAGGGTTATTGATTTTAAAATAATCATACGCCTCATTATCTGTTATCATTTAGAATAAATGATTATTTGAACTGTATTATTTTTGGAATTGGATGCTCGCATGTCCTCATTTTCATTTCATTTTGGCGCATCCGACCAGATGGTTCGGAATTCTGTTTCACCATCAAAATAATTGCTGCCGACGATGAATTGTAGGGGGAAGAAATTTATTCTCTAACTTTTATCACAAAATAATGCAGGGCTCACGCTATCTTACGCGCCTGCGCTTTTTTGCCGTCGTGGTTGTAGGTTTGGCCTTGTTACTTGCCTTCACTCCAAATGCACTTGCTGAAGAATCGGGGAGTGATATCAGAGATACGGCGAACTCATTGGACTTGAACGTCCTCTCAATGGGATTGAACATCCTCATCGCTGGGACATTCATTTGGTTGATCTTCAGGGATAAAGAAAATCACATTCAGAATCGAATGACGCTGGTGGCCCTGGGACTTCTCTTTCTCGGAAATTCGTTTATTTTCACCTTCCAATCCATTGTAGAGAGTGGCTTTGGTGGTTTATCGGATGATTTTTCAGGGGCGTTAAGCCTAACCGCCTCCGCCCTGAACATCTTTACTGCATTTCTTTTTCCAATCATCTTCATGTTGTTTCCTTCCCCGATTTTCACACAGCGGAAGCATTTCATCGGCGTTGTTATTTTCCTCATCGCTACGTTCTTTGTGCTCTTGATTGGTTTCGCCTTCGGGATTATTTCCTTCTTGGTTCTAACCATTATTTTCAACATCATCGGCGTTGTTGGGTTCCTCATTCCGGTTCGCTGGTATCTTCTTTACCGAGACAGTGATGATGCGTTTGAAAGAAATCACGCCATTGGTGCTGGGTTAATCGGGACCGCTATTCTGGTTTCGCAGGGAATGACTTCGTGGACGTCCCTCTTGGTATACGGTGGTGAAAGTCACATTTACGGCTTCGGCTCGGGAGCGAATACACAAATTGGCGAAGTCGGGGTGGCCTGGGAGGTTGTCGTTGGACACTTGCGTTCCGTTGTGCCAATCATGTTGTTGTTGTACATTGTGTACAAGGAATTGGTTTTACCAAAGGAGAAAAGAAGTGTCGCGCTTCGTAGTGTTGCGTTGATCATCTTGTTCATCGGACTGTTGAATGCGTTGGTTGTTGGTTTCATCAACGATGAAGAAATACAAAGCCTTTGGGATTTCTTCGTCATCCAAGGGTCTTTTGGACTTGTTCGGCCACTCATTGTCGTTTTCATTATTTTGAAGTTTGACTTGTTTGACATGCGAAAGGATGAGTTGCGCCGGGTAGCACGCCTCGTTGCACTGCTCTTGGTCAGTGTGTGGGTGGCTATGGTATTCGAAATTCTGCAGGCATTCTTGCCGGTTCCCCAATTGCTCTCCGCAGCGCTCATCGGTGTTGTCCTTGCCTTTGCTGTAGGGTGGGAAGATCGGTTCTTCGAACATATAGCAGCCGTGTCAGATGATGCGCAATTGATGCAAATTAGCGCTCCTTTTGATGAGGACGACCCTGCGAGGTTTATGTCCCTGGGAGCACTCATCATGATGTTTTGTCTGTTGCTCGGTTTCATTGTAGGGGGGAGTGTATGATCAACAACATGTTCTATTTTGGAAGGGGCGAGGAGGGTTCATCGCTCTGGAGAACAGAGCGCCGAAGCGTTGTTTTCATCTGTATCATGCTCCTCATCTTCGCGTTTGATAGCGTTGCACTAAGAACGATTGACCCCTCGCTTCTTTCAAGTTACAATGATGATAGTGAAGTCTACGGGGATTGGGCGGTAACCTATACGATGATTGAAATTTCTCAAACCGATTCAAAAGAACTTGGACAGAACGGAGTTCTTGAAACCTCAGTGGATTGGACATTAAATGACGGAGAATATCTTTCAAGTGTTACGCTGATCGTCATGTGCTCCGATGAGGACGAGCCCGGTGAAGGGTTTTCTGATGAAGTTACAGCGGATACAGAGCTTGCTGGGGTCAACGGAAACGCTGAAGAGCGTGAGGAAACGGGGGCTTGTTTGGAAAATACAGAAGACGATATTGTACTTACATGGACGTTTGCTGATGTCTCATTGGCCGATAATCAAACCTATGAATCCAGCTCGATAAGTTCGGTTGAAGATTTGTTCGTAAATGGGACCACAGGCGATGGTGTTTGGGCGGCTGAACTTCGTTTAGACGTGGTAACCCCTGGTGGAATCGGAGCCTTGGACAGTGGGGAACAAGTAACGGGAACTTGGATTGTTCAAACCTTCACCATTGAACTCAATGATGTGTCGTAATCACTGATTGTTAGCAGCATCTTCGCCTTGAGGAGTGAGCAACATGTTGCTTCCATCTCTTAGAATGTGGTCAACCGTTAACATCCCGCCGTTAACAGTAACAGGACACAGTAATCCGCAGGCAGGAGCGAGGTAGTCCTCTCCTGTTTCAGTGAGAACAAGACGTATTCCGTGTCCTGCCGGAAGGATTGCGTCAATGGCTTGAAATTCCATCATCATGGTCAGGCCTTGGCCTGGGAAAACGGTTGTTGGGTCGCTTCCACCCTCGTGGTAGCGGATGTCCATGGTGGCATGGCCAAGGCGAAGGCCAGTTTCAGCATCTTGCATTTCTGCAAAGATTTGGCCGCCATCCATGGCTGCTGTTACGTCAAGATGGAGGCGGAAAAGGCCGGAAAGGTGGGCGTCTTGGCTATCAAAGAGTGCTGGGCACTCAAATGTCACACTCATCGCCCCACCGCCAGCAACACTTGCTCCAGCAACGCGTTGGCCATCTTGTGTGCACCCGTCGAGGGGCTGTTCAATTGGTGCTGCATCGAGAGGGGGCCAAGTGGATTCAATCCTCCACTCGCCGTCATTGCGTTGAATTTGGGCGTGTAACTCTGGTTGCGGGCCTTCTCCTTTGAGGTAGTATTCAAACCATTCAAAGAGGTCTTGAGCCCAGTCCCATCGAGTCATGTTCTGAATGGCCTCTCCGCCGTAGCCAGAATCCTGATTGTTGTGCTTCGTCCACTGATCGGGATAGTTGTGCTCCCACTGCCCAAGCATACCCCGAACTTCGAAGCCTTCGTCGATGAAGGTCTGATACCACGGGAATACTTGGTGGGGGTCTACATTCCAATCCTGCATGCCTTGAACCCAATAGACACTGCCTTTGTAATTCTCCAAGGCCTTGGAAATGTGTTCTCGTTCATCGTAATAGTTGGCCATGTAGGGGTCAAGTTCTCCGGCGCCGTAGGTTACTGGGCCGGCAAAGAACCCCTCGATGATATCGGGGCAAATATTGTCGAAATCGTCTTCATTATAGTCGACGGTGCTGCTGAAGTAATTCATGTGCATGACTTGACTTCGTGCCTCAGCACTGCCGTTTTTGTAAAGAAGTGGGTGGAGGCCTGTTGTGCCTGAAATTGGGACGATGGTTGCTAAGTATTCACTTCCAAGAGCAGCTGCTTCCCATTGTGTTGCGCCTTCGTAGGATTTTCCGTACAAACCAACCTTTCCGTTGGACCAGTTTTGTTGACCTAACCATTCAACTGCAGCATGAATGCCCCAGCCTTCACCTTCGCCACGGTAGTCGAAACAACCGCTTGACTCCTCAGTTCCAAATACCGACACTTGGGCAAAGGCGTATCCGTGTGGAACATAGTTTTCGTAAATGAATTCGCCACGGCCCGCTCCTACAACATTGGTCGCTCCACTTTCAGAACCTGGTTGTCCAAAGGAAAAGTAGGGGCTAACAACGGCGATAACGGGTACTGCTTCCCCCTCAAGGGTGTTTGAAGGAAGCCAATAGGAAAGGTGTACGTTCGAGGTTGCTGGACCTGTTTCCCAAACTCCTGATGTGTCAACTTCGAACGTCGCTTCTTGAACCTCAAGGGCTTCATATGGCCCTGGTTCAAGGACATATGATATTGAACTGGTCCAATTCCAATCGAGTTCGTGGCGGTCCCAAACCGAGGGATAGAATCCATTCATATCTTCGTCATCGCTGCTGTTTTCGTCGCTCAAGCACCCTGAAAGGGGCATGAAAAGCAACAGAACAGCAAGAAATAACGCCTGTCGCATGGTTGGATTGGCGCGGCGGTCCATCATGAAGGTGATGTTTGTTTGACAAAACTCTACGCCGCAATGATTGAGGGCAGGGTCGGCTCACCTCACGGCATGGACACCGCTGAGATTTGGGGAGAACGATGGGTTTTGGCCACCAACAGCATGGCGAAACAATACATGCAAGTTGCTGCCGAAAAGAAGAGTTTGGTATGCCTCGCTGCAGACAAGCCGACAATGGGAGAACTTGAATCGCTTATCGAACAGGTTGGACCCTACATCGCTGCTTTGAAAACCCACGTTGACCTTGTTGAGGATTGGACCGCAGTGCGCTGGGAGGCTTTTTGTAAGCGGGCTTCTGAACATAATCTCTTGATTTTTGAAGACCGGAAATTCGCAGACATAGGTAAAATCTCCCGTCATCAAATGGGTGGAGTGTACGCCATTGGCTCTTGGTCAAACCTGGTCACTGCGCATCTCATTTCCGGCCCTGACATTGTGGACGGGCTTCAGGCCGGTTGGACTGACTATGGAAACGAAGGGGGGGTGTTGTTGCTGGCACAAATGTCGAGCCGTGGAAACCTGCTCAATCCAAATTACACCAATGAAGTCGTTCGTCACGGCATTCAACACTCTGGCGTCTTTGGTTTCATTGGGAACGGTTCTCGTCCTGAAGAGCTCAGCCTGTTGAGGGAAAGCGTCGGTTCAGAAAAGATGATTTGGACACCCGGGGTTAATCTCCAAACCGGTGATGGGGCCATGGGTCAGCGCTACGGCGACCCTACCGAAGCAGTGCTTGCGGGCTCAGATTGTATCATTGTGGGTTCAGGAATTCATGGTGCAGATGACCCAGCATCTTCTGCAAAAGCATACGCCGATGCTTCATGGGCAGGTTTGTTGAACCGTTAGGCACATCTTGATGTCCTCCTGTGCAATGGAGGGACCATGGCGGTGAACGTTGCTCTTGGCTTATTCATCGCAGGATTGGGGCTCGTATTTCCTCTCTGGCTGATTTGGCGAGCCTATTCTACTTCCAAGAAATTAGAACGAGGGTTGATGGTTGGCGACCCGACTCTTTTGGATAGTGACCAATTCAAGATTGACCGAGTCACACTAGGGCCGCAGGGCACTCAGATGATCGAAAATGTTGAATTTATCGTCGCCCCGGTACAGCACCAATCAATCGTGCAAGGAGGTGTGGATTCTGACGGGCTATATTGAAATTGAACGGCGTTTTTTGGTTGACGGGCGTGAAGAAAAACCTTGGCGAGATGGCTCTTTAGCCTACGAAATCAAGCAATATTACATTCCCGAAGGATCTCTAAGTTTGCAAGAAGAAGTACTTCTTATGGACGGAATTGCTCTTGTTGTACCCAGCGAAGAAGAAGTTGAAATCTGGGCCAAGGTTGATCGGTGGATGGGGCGAATTCGGATTCGTAATGGTGTTTATTTTCTCACCTGTAAGTCAAAAATGTCACATGATTCCGCTTACGAGTTGGAATGGGTTATTGATGCGGAAAAGGGGGCGGTTCTTCTTCAAGGCAAGGCGTTCCCACGCGTCGAGAAAACCCGCTATGTTTGGAATGGTTTAGACGGAAAGGCATGGGAGATTGATGAGTTTGAAGGAGCCCTTGCAGGACTTATTCTAGCCGAAATTGAACTTGAAAAGACGGAAGAGGTTGTGGCCCTTCCGGAATGGGTGGGCCAGGAAATCACTGGATTGTCTTCTTGGTCAAACAAGTCTCTAGCAAATACTCTCGGTTCATGAGTGGGTTGCTGTTACTGCAGCAATAATGCGGTTCACTTCGTTATCTGTAAGTTGGTGATGGATGGGAATCGCCACCAATCGGGATGCGATATCATCCGTTACCTCGAAGGCATCGTTGTGTTGTGGATGTTCTGAATAAACACCTTGACGGTGGCACGGTTGGCCGTAATACACTCTTGAGTCAATCCCTTTTTTGTCCAATGCTTCTCTGAAGGGATCTGGTTCATCAATCAAAAGGCAGTATTGATGCCAAGCATGTTCTGTATCCCTTCGAACCTTAGGAGTGGACGCCCCCGGTAGATTCGCAAAGGCTTCGTGATAACGAGAGGCAATGGCTCTCCTCCGCTCAAGCCATCCTTCGAGTCGCTGAAGTTGTACGCGCCCGATTGCTGCTGTAACTTCTGACATTCTCAAATTCGAACCCAATTCATGCGATTCAAGACGGGCGTCTCGCCCATGATTCACCAAGGCGTCCATACGTGCCGCCAAGTCACTTCGTTTTGTCATCATCATGCCGCCTTCCCCGCCGACAGCGAGATTCTTTGATGGGAAGAAAGAGAAGCATGCTACGTCCCCTAACGCACCGGCTTTTTGCAATCCGTTTTGGGTAGCGCCGTGGGCTTGGGCGGCATCCTCAATGTAAGCGATGTTATTCTCTTTGCACCAGTTCTCTAGTTCTGGAGCGCACAATTGTCCAAAGAGGTGAACGCCAATAACGGCTTTTGTGCGCTCGGTCCGGGCCGCTTCCAAAGCATCAAGGTCAACGCACCAATACTCTGCCTCCACGTCAACAAAAACCGGTGTTGCACCAACCAAAGAAACGCATGTGGCCGTTGCAATGTAGGTGAGTGATGGAACAAGTACTTCGTCTCCTGGACCAATTTCCAACAGGCGTAGAGCCCCCCACAATGCAACCGAGCCGCTTTGACAAGGTGTTCCTTGAAGTGCTCCACAATACTCAGCGAATTCGTTACCGAATGCTTTGCCTTGTGGCCCTTTGACCCAATGGAGCGAGTCAAGTGTGGTTACGGCTGCATCTCGCATCTCATCGTCCCACGAAGGTCTGGCCATGGTGATGCGTTCCATGGTACGGCGATGTGTTACTCCTCCTTGAGTCTGCGTCTTTGCCCTTGTTCTAATCGCGCCTTTCAAAACCCCCTACGCTTCTGCGCGGTCATGGAGTCGGAAGATGGGAGGCCTACATGGGCTGACGATTCGCCGACAGACGGTTCCAGTAGAGGGAAACTTGCTGACCTCGTTGGCGACCTTTTGAATTCAACTGAAGAAGTAAAACCTGCCCCCCTACGAAAAAAGAAATTCAAGCCTAAGGGTTTGTTTCTCGGGGCCCGACGAGACAATGGAGAGCCCATTGACATCAAACCTCAAATTCTCGCACGGCACGCAGCCATGCTCGGTTCAACCGGATCGGGAAAAACAGTGATGGCGAAAGCACTGATTGAGGAGGCCGCCCTTGCTGGTATCCCCTCCCTCATCATTGACCCGCAGGGTGACCTCGCTCGTTTGGCTATGGGGATTGACCCTGACGATCTTGAAGCCCAAGACGGAGATGTTGCGCGTGCTAAGCAATTGATGGAAAAATGCGAAGTCCGAATTTGGACCCCGCTGCGCAGTAAAGGGCTTCCTTTGTGCATTGACCCGTTTCGAGCACCTCCCTCAGACCTCGACCCGGAAGAAGCGATCACGGCCTGGGACATGATGGCTGCAGGATTTGCAAACCTAGCAGGCTTTGACGTTGAGAAACCGAAAGGAAAGACTGTCAAACCCTACCTCTACGAAATTTTGGTTGAAGGGACACGTTGTGGGTTGGACGTCGGTGATTTCCAAGCACTTGCTCGTGTCGTTCGGGAGCCACACCAAGAATTCATTCGTCATATGTACCCTGAGTGCTTTGAAGAAGACGTTGATCCTGAGGATAAAATCAGCCCTCCTACTTGGAATGAAGTGATGATTGAACACAGGCTAACCGATTTTGAGGAGCGGTTACCGAAGTCAACGAGGGGAGAGCTGGCGCGTAGGCTCTCTGCTTTTTCGTCTGGAGTGAATCAGTTGTTGTTCTCAAACGGAGTTCCGATTGATATTGACGCCTTTGTTGAGCCGGCCATGCCGGGAAAAATTCCATTGAACATCGTCTACCTGAATACCATTCAAGATGAAAATCAAAAGCAGTATTTTGTCCAAGAACTATCTCGTGAACTCTATGATTGGATGCTAACACAACAGCCTGCTGAGGGGGAATTGAAATTGTTGTTCTTCATGGATGAAGTAGCCCCCTATCTCCCTCCATATCCGAGAAACCCCCCTGCAAAGGACCTGATTAAATTAATTTTCAAGCAGGCGAGAAAATACGGAGTTGCCTGTGTTCTTGCGACCCAGAATGTTAGCGATGTTGATTACAAAATTCTCGCTCAAGCCAATACCACATTCATTGGTAGGTTTACCCAGCCGCAAGATGTTGAGAAAGTACGCCACTTGCTCAAGGAAAGCGGGGGCGACCAAGATTTAGTCGCACAGTTACCTACCCTTGGCCCTGGACAATTTCAGATGGTTGCTCCAGATGTTGATGCAAATCCTGTTCCCATTCAATGCAGGTGGCTCTACACCGACCACGGAGCGCCGTTAAACGAAGACCAAGTTGAGGAAATCATTGCTCCAGAAATCCGTGCCTGGGCGAAAACTCGCTCAGCCCGCGGGGGAACTACCAGAGGCTCGGGGGCCGCACATGCTGCAAGTCGAGGGTCATCGTGGACAGGAGGAAGTGAATGGGAAGATGGGGCCGCCCAAAGCATCGTTGAGGCTGCTCGTATCAAATCGGTTGGTGGGATGACGGCGGCAAGTCATGGTATCGTTGACGATTCTGCGTTTGAAGTGCGATTAATGGGCGGACTTGCTGTGCTACGAGACGGGCGTGACCCGCTCTACACCATGCAGGCTGTGGTGAATGTCGCCACTGTACTCGCCCTCAGTTGGATCCTTTCTGCCCTCATGCTTGCATGGCGTGATAGTGCCTTGTCCGGATGGTGGTTGCTTGCTGGCGCGGTAGCCTGCATCGCCGCTGCGGGTGTGCTTATTCTTGAGTCCGTGCTTGGCCATGATGCTGAATTGCTGAGAAAGATTACCGGATTTGCGCATACGTTCCAACTGTTGCTTGTCGGATGGTTATGGGCGCTCCTAGCGTGGACAACATGGGGCTCGCTTGACTTACGAGGCGGTGAGGCCTTGCTTGAAGTGGTGGTCGTTTGGATTACTCTGTTTACCGCAATTGAATATTTAACCCGATTCAAACTTGGAAGGATACGTTGGAATGGTGGCTCGGCATTGGATAAAATTGCAGGTGTTTCTGCGTTGCTTACCAAGTCTGAATTAACCGAAATGAAAGCAACCTCTCGGGAACTTCTCAGTTCTACCCGTTGGATTCTCCACGGAATCACACTTGTTTGGTTATGTGTTTTGCTTTCGATGAGCAGTGGAGTTATTCCTGCTGATTCTCCAGATACGTGGGGGAGGCCTACCCTTTGGTTAGCATCGGTGTATGGATTGATGTTCTGTAGTGAGGCATGGCTCCGCTTACGAGGAAGAATGCCGCCTGAAAACACCGCATAATAAGGGCATATTCAGGGGAAGAGTTGTGGCCGAAGAACTCGAGGAACCAATCTATGAACTTCTTCGAGATTATGGAAGTTTTGAGTTGCGCCGATATGCTTCCACCATACAGGCTCGCGTTCAAACAACGGGTTCTGGACGGCGCCCCTCTGCCGGTGGGTTTCGGAGAATTGCGGGATACATTTTCGGAGGAAACAATGCCCGTGCCTCCATTGCAATGACGGCTCCGGTTGAAACTTGGGCTGAAGACGGCGATGAGTGGATGGCGTTCACCATGCCTTCATCTTACACGCTTGAAAGCCTCCCTGCCCCGGTTGATGCGGGTGTTGTCTTGACCGAATGTGAAGGCCGCGATGTTGCTGTCCTGAGTTTTTCTGGCCGGTTCCATCAAAGCAAAAGTGAAAAATTGGGAGAGCGTCTGAAGGGCGTGGTCGTTGAACAAGGACTCACGCCAACCCAAGAGCCTATTCTCGCCGTTTACGACGGACCGATGACGCTTCCATTCAAGCGGAGGAATGAGATACTCTTGCCCGTTGAGCGTGTCTCTTTGAACTAATGACGCCTGTATTAAGCACGCTCGGATTCGGGTTGCGATTATGAACCGACGCCCCAACCCATGCATGAGCATCATGTCTGACCATCCGTTTGTACCGTTACAGTGGAACGAACTACCGCCTACAACTATGCTTGAGGCAGCTGAAGAAAACTATGCTTTTTTGAAAAAGCGAAGAACGACGCGACACTTTTCTACGCGCCCTGTTGAACGTCGGCTGATCGAATTGGCAATCCTTGCTGGCTCTACGGCCCCAAACGGGGCTCACTTGCAACCATGGACATGGGTTGCTATCAGCCAACAGGAACTGAAGGGCCATCTACGAGAGGCTGCGGAAGCAGAAGAACGGAAAACATACGATGAGCGAATGCCGGAGGCGTGGTCAGAAGTATTGCAGCCACTGGGCACTGATGCTGTCAAGGCTCACCTTACCGATGCGCCGTGGGTTGTTGTACTGTTCAAGCAGAAAAAACGTCAACGTGAGAACGGACATTGGGGGCCAACCTACTACTCGACAGAATCGTGCGGAATTGCTGCTGGTATGTTCATTCAGGCCGTTCACACCATGGGCTTGGTTACCCTTACTCACACACCTTCACCAATGGGCTTCCTTCGTGAAATTCTAGGTCGGCCATCGCACGAGGAAGCCATGCTCGTCATGCCTGTTGGGTATCCCGCTGATGGTGCTGAAGTGCCAGATATACATCGCAAAACCCTCTCTGAAGTTGCGGTATTCATGGAATGACTGTACCCGTCCTGTCGCGGTGTTGATATACGCGAGGCGAGAGCCGAACTTGCCGCAGGAGTCGCCCAGCTTGGTCAAAGGCGCTGGGATGAGGTCCCAGTCCATATCGGTTCGCAGGTTCGAATCCTGCCTCCTGCACCATCATACGCCAATGAGATGGGTGAGTCACATCTCTAAGGTGAAATAAAAATAACTTTAACCAAATTGGATGTTCTAACAACATGGAATACCTTCTGGCAGATTGGGACGAAATCGGCGCGCAATTCTCAACCATGTTCTCTGGGCTTGGGAAGGTTGAAGTTACGGAAAGCCATCTTTCGTTCACCTCAAATGCACCCCTGGTGGCCACGGGAATTCTATTGACAAAAGAGGGGGCATTGATTGCAAGCATGCCCTTGCATGCCATTGATTCGTGTTTTGAACGTGTTGTTTTTGGAGAAGGCCTTGAATCAATACGACTCATTGGGCCGATGTTCGATTACACATATTCCATCCCATCTGAAATTCTTGCACTACGTAATACTGATTGAGTGGAATTGTGAAATTGTTTGGGTAGCCTTCAATATGGCCCACTGCGAACGTTAAGGGGCCACTGTAAACCCTTGGGATGACTGAAAGATACATTCAGCGTTAATTTTGAGGTTCACATTGACCAAATAATCGGTCC
>Ga0208973_1000093_pt1 | contig 48087 bp, 56 predicted proteins | sample AOAMet_66_BLW_10_2_FD_188233 | JGI IMG/M metagenome (GOLD analysis project Ga0208973, IMG submission 188233) | Ammonia-oxidizing marine microbial communities from Monterey Bay, California, USA - CAN11_66_BLW_10 (SPAdes) | ecosystem: Environmental > Aquatic > Marine > Intertidal zone | place...
CGAACCTTGTGGAGACAGTACTTCCAGTAAGTCGTTCCAATTTGCTTCTGCACTGCCACCGTCTTTGTATAATTTTGCTTCGGTACCAACAAGCTCAACTTCGTAGTTGTTAGGTGATATTGTGTGTAACTCAAAATCGGTATCTAATGTTCTAAAGAAGTCATACATGTCTGGATTATATTCTAAATCACCGATACTACCTGTATCATAAATGTTTGTAATAATAGTATTAATAATTTTTTGTCTTTTAACTTTAGCAGGAGGACTTAGCCATATAGGTAATATAAATGTCAACGTAGCAACGTCGATAGTTTCGTCAACACCTGCAGGAACACTTCTGTTGCTCCACTGTATGTCTGTTAACTCTACTTCATATAAACTTGTCCAGTCTAACGGATTATCTCCTTGCTGTAATTGTATACTAGGATTAAATAAAATTAAAATTTGTTCTAGTAATTGTAATTTTTGATCTGTGTTACCACTCCATACATCAACGTTCATTGTTAAGTTATAAGGCACAGGCATATATCTGTCTGTTGTATACAGGTTACCTGGAAATTTCTCTGACCCATATGATGCACTACCAGTGTCGAATTGTCTTTCAGCAACTTGTACTTTGCTAACAAGCATTGGATCTTGTGTTCTATCTCTAGCAACAAGTAAACTTGTAACGTTACAAGCCAAAAACGGTGTACTGTTAACCATATTCTCTGAGCCTTTTGTTAATATGTGTGCAACCATACGTTGCATATCTGCATATCTAACAGGTACTTTATTGTAATGTGTGGTTCCGTTGCGTACACCTTCTGCAACTTGAAAGCCACTGAATATTCTCATGAACTGTAGCAAGTATCTTCTTAACTGTGCGTCATAGAAATAATCCATATTAATCTGCCTTAGGTTTTACAGCCTTACTCATATTAGATTTTTCTGATTGAGTAGTTCCGTCTGTGTTAGTAGTTATATTATCATTATTAACAAATGATGTGAGTATTTTATTGGCGGCACTCCAAATACGTTTGTTGTCATCGCTTATCTTAACCCACTTACTGCCTTGCTTCTTGAACAGTCTATTTGGAGTAAAGTCTGTTCTCAAGTAGTATTCTCCATCATTTGCGTCTAGTGGCATTGCATCGCCACTGCCTACTATTGAAATACCATTGGGCGGAGAACCATCACCTGGGAAGTACACACCAGGTTTATCCTGCGAGTTTTCATCTACATATAAATGACCACCCTCATAGTAACCTGCATCATATTGTACTTCAGCATTTGCTAGTTCTATTACTTTATCTGATATTGCTATTTCAGTGCTGTATGTACTTAGAACATTTCTAAGGTCATCAGCCTGTTCGCCAGTACCAAGTATATCTCTGTACTCTGGACTGTCTGTAATATTTTTAAGTTTAACTCTCCACAAGTGAGGCCACCATCTAGGATCATAACCTTCTGCTGGTCTGCCAGCATCACTTACTACGAAAAATCTATTAACTGCTTCGCCACCACCTAACAATAAGTCATCTCTTAAATGTGGTAACTCTAAAACATCTCCTGCCATTAAACGTCTACCCAACATGTTAGCACATGTGTTCATATGGAAAGTCATAAACAACGAATCGTTATTTACAAATAAACCAAACTGGGTTAAGTCAAAGTCGGGGTCTGCTATAGTGTATGAACCGCGTAGTTCGTATATATCTGTGTCGTATTTCCTATCTCTGTTCTCGAGGAATACAACATCCTGGATATATAATTCGTCATCGTTTCCGTGACCTTGCGTGGTGTCGTCTTGGTATGTGCCTACATACTTATGTACATAAACTCCTGTTCCACCTGCATTGACGGACTCGGCTACAACTCTATCTATAAAGTCGTAATCGTTCCCTTTGTTCTTGTTCCATAAACTTAATCTTGGCATAATGTAGTATTTATCACTTTAGGAAGTTCTTGACAATTTCCTTGATAACTATTATAATACAAAAACGAAACGGAGAGTTGGCTGAGTGGTCGAAAGCGCCTCCCTGCTAAGGAGGTATATGGGTAACTGTATCGAGGGTTCGAATCCCTCACTCTCCGCCACTATTTCAGAACACCACAAAACTCTAAGTGGTAAATATACACAAGTAATTAGCGAGTATAGTATAACGGTTATTACAAGACGTTGCCAACGTTTGGATGTCGGTTCGATTCCGACTACCCGCTCCAACTACGAACAGTTCGTAGGCATTGTTACGAATGTAACAGGAAGTATATAAGATGGTTAAAGAAAAAATAAAGGCAACAAAGAAAGCAGTAGCAAAGAAGCCTGTTAAGAAAACTAAAACAAAAGCACCTATTTGGTGGTTTGAAGAAGTTGGTATTAACGTGCAAAAAAATGCAGAACAAATTAGTTCGAACATAATGAAAAATGCAGAACAAATTAGCAAGAACATTATAAAGAACACTGCTAAGATTAGTGCCAACATTAAAGCATTAAGCGAAAGATAAACGGTTCGGGGGCATAGCTCAGTAGGGAGAGCGTCTGGTTTGCAACCAGAAGGTCGTGGGTTCGATTCCCTCTGTCTCCACCATTCTAAAGGAAGAAGATGCACACAGAAAAAGTTACTTGGGTCCATCATTGGACAGACAAGACATTCAGTTTTAAAACCACCCGCAATAGAAGTTTTCGTTTTATAAACGGAGAGTTTGCTATGATTGGGTTGCCTTCAGAAGAAGAAGGCGGCAGACCATTACTTAGAGCATACAGTATTGCAAGTGCAAACTATGAAGATGAACTAGAGTTCCTCAGTATCAAGGTACCGGACGGACCTCTAACGAGTCGTCTACAGCATTTAAAAGTTGGAGACGATGTATTAGTCATGCCGAAGTCTACGGGCACGTTAACGATTGATAATTTAACTGAAGCAGATAATTTATATTTGCTGTCCACAGGCACAGGTCTTGCACCGTTCATGAGTATTATTAGAGACCCAGATACCTACAGTAAATTTAATAATGTGATACTGGTACACACTACACGGACACACGATGAACACACTTATCAAAAAGAAATACAATTAGCAGTTGAAACATTAAAGGATACACCTGAGTTTTCATTAACCTATTACGATACTTGCACCCAAGAAGATTATATTCGAAAAGGGCGACTGTGGGAACACATAGATTCATTTACTAATGGCGGATTTAATAAAGCAACTGACAGAGTTATGGTATGTGGCGGTCCTGAAATGAATTATGAATGCAGAGATTATTTTGAAGATAAAGGATTTATAGAGGGAAACTTAGGAGAGCCGAATGATTTTGTCTTAGAACGAGCCTTTGTAGACTAGATAAATACAGATATGCAAAAAATAAATCCTTTTAAAGATTTTGAAGTTACAAAACACACTCCAGTAGATTTTATTATACTTACAGACCCGTACGGACTGTATAACGCACACAATTATAACCAGATGACGCATAATGCACTGCTGGCGCCAGGCTATCTTAAAGACCCAGAGGTATCACAGGCACTACTGACTAAAAAAGAGGATCCAGATTTTTGTCCTGGAGCAATACATCATTCAAGAGGCAATGCTAACTCACTACATCTTAGAACACTAGGTGCATATAAAGTTGCACATGAGTGCAGATTGCGTGGATACTCTGTGCAAGTTGTAGACTATCAAAGTTTTTACGACTTAGAAACATTAAAACATATTGTAGACAAGTATGTTGGTGAGAACACACTAGCAATTGGAATATCTGTCTCGTTTTACATGCGTTACCCATGGATGCTAAACATGTTAACAAAAGAAATGCCAGTATTGCCTTTAGAAGGAATACAAGATGAAGGTGCAGTGTTTGATGATCCTTTTAAACCATACTCTGGTTTCTTAACACACGGTAAGGAAATTGACGATGCATTCGTTGAATATGTGCGGAGCATTAATCCTGATGTAAAATTTGTAAAGGGCGGAACAAGAGCTAGGGAAGATGTTGAGCTTCGTAATGTTGATTACATTAATGTAGGTTGGGGAGATGTGACTATGCCTGATATGTTAGACGACATAAAGAATAATACAGCAGACAGCATGCCAATCCATACTACTCATCCTTATAAGTTAGATTTACTTAGCAAAATAGAGATGCAACACAGCACTATGCGATATACTAAGTCGGATATTTTGTTTCCTGGTGAACTAATAGCACTAGAGACAGCAAGGGGTTGTATATTTAAGTGTTCGTTCTGCAGTTTAGAATTAGTAGGCAAAGAAAAAGGCACATATTTTAAATCTAATGAAAGTATTGCATCAGAGTTTATACATAATTACGAAAAACATGGCGTAACAGATTATTGGTTTGTGGAAGATACATTTAATGACGATCCTGACAAAATAATAAACTTACACAAAATTATTACGAGCTTACCATTTAAAATTACATTCTCTTGTTATCTTAGATTGGATTTATTGTATGTGCATAGAAATAAAGATGTACCACAACACCAACTGTTACTAGAAATGGGATTAAAGAGAGTAGAGTTCGGTATAGAAACTACTAATCCGGATAGTGCAAAAGACGTTGGTAAAGGGTTGAGTCCGCTTATACAATTGGATTTCCTGCGTGACTTAAAAGATAACCATGGTTGGGATGATGTTTTAATTGGTTCAGGGTTTATATTAGGCTTACCGAGTGACACAACAGACAGTATTCAAGAAATGTTTGACATAATGAGTAGACCAGATTTCCCAATTGATCGCCCGACTATAAGAGCATTGCTTATTAGACCACAAGATGCATATGATAAAGAAATTGAAGAAAGGGGACTAAGTGAGTTCTCAAAAAACTGGAAAGATCACGGGTATACAATGGCCGATCATGGCGACTTTCCTGAAGACATGTTTCATAATTGGACTAATCGGCACGGAGTAACTTATGAAATGTGCGAAAAGATGTTAGGAAATTATTTTAAACGAAAAGGATTTAAGCCCTACAAAACAAAAAGAGCTCACCAGATGTCGATGAAAATTTTAAGTACAGTTGGTGTTGCAGAGCTGGTAGCACAAGGATTACATTGGCCCACTATTAATTCTGAGTCAAAATTTGATTATTTGGAATATGATCAGTCTAACACAGAGCATACTAAGAAATTATCGCTACTATCAGCACAAAGATTCTTAAAATATACAGAATTATTACTTACTCAGGATTTAGAAGATGACAATTAATCCGTTTAAAGATTTTGAAGTTAAACATACCCCAGTGGATTTTATTATACTTACAGATCCTGCAGGTTTGTATAACGCACAGAATTATAATATTCTTATGAGTAAGATGCAAATTAACACCGGGCAAGAAACAGACCCACAGGTATCTAAGTCGTTAATGACCAAAAAATTAGACCCAGATTACGATCCACTACCCATACACCACACACAGAGTAAGTGTAATTCGCTATATTTAAAAACGTTAGGTGCATATAAAATTGCACATGAGTGTAGATTACGTGGATATACAGTACAAGTAGTAGACTATCAAAGTTTTTATGATTTAGAAACGTTAAAACGTATTGCAGACAAATATGTAGGAGAAAATACTCTTGCTATAGGTATTTCTAATTCGTTTTACATGCGTTATCCGTGGATGCTAAACATGTTACCTAAAGAAATGCCAGTATTACCTTTGGAAGGCATAAAAGATTTGAATAAAATGTTTGATGACCCGTTGTATGCATACAATGGATTTTTAATGCACGGTGAAGAGATAGATGATGGTTTTACAAGTTATGTAAAAAGCATTAATCCTAATGTGAAGTTTGTAAAGGGAGGTTCTAGAGCCAGAGAAGATGTCACTATGAAGAATGTTGACTATATTAATGTAGGATGGGGCGATGTGACTATGCCTGATATGTTAGATGAGATTAAATCTAACACAGCAGACAATATGCCTGTGCATACAACACACCCATATAAGATAGATTTACTTAGCAAAATAGAAATGAAGCATAGTACAATGAAATATATTGATTCTGATATACTAATACCGGGAGAGATAGTCCCGCTAGAGTCAGCAAGGGGTTGTATTTTCAAATGCTCGTTCTGCCATTTTGAATTGACTGGTAAAGAAAAAGGTACATACTATAAATCTGCAGAATCTATACGAGAAGAATTTTTAGAGAACTATGAAAAGCACGGCATATCAGATTATTGGTTTGTAGAAGATACATTTAATGATGACCATGAGAAAATGGTTTACTTACATGAAATTATTACTAATTTACCATTTAAAATTACTTTCTCTTGTTATTTAAGATTGGATATGCTGTATGTTAATCGTAATCATGACATACCCCAATCACAATTACTTATGGAGATGGGATTAAAACGTGCAGAATTTGGTGTTGAGACAACTAACCCTGAAAGTGCAAAAGATATTGGAAAAGGACTAAACCCTTCTATACAATTAAGTTTTTTACGAGACTTAAAAGACAATCACGGTTGGGATAGCATAGTAACAGGCTCCGGTTTTATATTAGGACTACCAAGCGATACGGTAGAAAGCATACAAGAGACATTTGAAATTTTAAGTAGCGAAGAATTTCCTATAGACCGACCTACACTGAGAGTTTTGCATATTGCACCCGAAGAAATGGCAAGTAAAGATATATCAGCACGTGGATCTAGTGAATTTTCGAGGAATTGGAAAAAGCATGGATACTCGATGAGTGGTGAATTCCACAATGGTGTGTTTAATACATGGACAAATAGGAATGGTGTGTCATTAGACATGTGTGAACGCATGGTGATAAACTATTTTAGACGTAAAGGCATGAGGCCATACAAGGATAATGGCATGACATCGATATTAGATACTATAGGGATAGTAGAGCTGGTAGCACAAGGATTACATTGGCCCACTGTTAGTGAAGATATCAAGTGGGCATCAAGAGAATTTCATCAGGGCAATGCTGAAGACACTAAAAAATTAGCAGAGATACAAGCAATGAAGTTCATGAAATATACAGAATTATTACTCACACAGGATATATAGTTACATGAATCTACCACATGCACACCCTATACTGTTGATTGACAGTCATACAATTGGTCCTGGTAAAAGTGTAAAAGCAAAATACACTATACCATTGGACCACCCAGTACTAGAAGGACACTTCCCTCACATTAAAGTGTGGCCCGGAGTTTATATGATAGAGGGCATGAACCAGACAGCAGGACTACATGCACTTGCAACAGCAAAAGAACAGTTTGGTGATATTGACCTTAGTAAGATGGTAACCTTTGTTACCAGCATTGACAAAGTAAAGTTTAGACAGCCAGTTTTTCCTGGAGACACCCTAACTTATACTGCTGAGTTAGTCAATAAGAAGCGTTCACATTTATTTTATGAGTGCGTTACCTACAAAGATGCTGTTAGAGTATCACAAGCAACCATTGGATTAACAGCAAAAGCATTATAAGTTTGTTTTTTGCCGTTTGAGCTCAAAAATTACCAGTTGACAGCAGAATTATTTGAAGTTATACTAACTACCAATTGTAACCTTTAAATATAAGATGTAAATATATGGCTAAAAGAAAACAGAAATCAATGTACCTCATGCCTGAACCAGTATGGAGTGATATCAACCTACTCGAAGACGATGAGAAGAAACTTAAACTATATCGAAACTTTGAATACTTTGTTCATTACGAAGTTCCTGACAAGAAAGCAGGTGCAACAATCTTTACGTGGTTAGAAAAAGATAGTGGACTTGATAAAGAACTAATCAAAAAACTAAAACGTGTGCCGGATGTTTGGTTTAGTACTTTTGCCAAGCATACTTATATCTGGTCCAAGACAGGATACATGCACCCGGACATTAAAACACATTTGCTGGACAAAATTCCTGCTTTAGAAAATAAAGCAGAAGCAATTATTGAAAAAGCAGAAGAGAAGAAAGCAGATGCTAAACCTAAGATTAGTATTCAAGAACGTATGCTAGAACAGATAACAGATTTGTGTGGCAATTGGGACGAAGTTTTAGATAACTTTGTAATTGGTGAAAAATTTGACCTAAAGACATTCGATCCAGAGAAGGATATGAAAATTTATGGTGGCGGAGTAATCAAACCAGCACATGCAAAACTAATTAGGGATCAGTATGTTCCTAATCACGATGAAGCAGTTGAAAGTTTAGCAGGAACCTGTGAGCAACTAAATGAAGCATACAGTTTTATGTCTAAAAAAATGAAGAAAGACTATGTAATGTTCTTTGAAAAAATAATGAATGCCTGCGATGCACTTATTATAGCCGGCAAGGCAACTAGGAAAACTAGAAAGCCTAAAGCAAGGAGTAAAGACGTTATTGTTAAGAAGTTAAAGTTCCAAATAGCCGATGGTACATTAGGAATAGCATCTATAACGCCCACAGATGTCGTATACGCTAATGAACTTTGGATATACAATACTAAGTCCCGGAAGATTGGCGTGTATCACGCGAAGAATAAGGACCCTAAAGGGTGGGGTAGAGAAGGAGCCGGCTTAATGGTCAAAGGAACTACACTACAAGACTTTGACGAAGAGTTAAGTGTGCAAAAAACTTTGCGTAAACCAATAGAACAAATTAGTAATTGGACAGGCAAGGCAAAAACTAAGTTCTCAAAAGCATTTGAGGAAATCAAAACTACACCTACTAAAATGAACGGCAGATTAAACGACACTACAATCATACTTAGAGCATTCTAGATACCATAAAAGATAAATAGTAGTATGGCTACCAAAATAGATCAAATAGGTTACAACAACCGAGACGAACTTATCAATGAGATAGGGTTGCGTCTTGCAGATGGTATGGTTGATGTCGAATTAGACAGAGATCATTATGACGTTGCAATTAATAAAGCAATCGCAAAATACAGACAACTTAGTTCAGGTTCAGTCGAAGAAGCAGTTATTTTTATACAAACACAGGCAGGTGTTACAAAATACACATTGCCAGATGAAGTTATTGATGTAAAAAGATTGTATAGACGAGGCATTGGTACTAACAGCGGCGGCGGAACAAACTTTGATCCATTTGACGTTGCCTTTAATAACATGTACATGCTACAAGCAGGACAAATAGGCGGACTTGCTGTATTCGATGCGTTTGCACAATACAAAGAAACTATTGGTCGTATATTTGGTAGTGAGTACAACTTTAACTTTAACAGAAATTCAAAAGAATTAACTATTCTAAGAAACGTAAATCACGCAGAAGATATTGCAGTAGGAGTACATAACTTCATTCCAGAAAGTGTGCTAATAAAAGATGTATATGCAAGTGACTGGTTAAGTGCTTATGCTTTAGCCCAGAGCAAAATGATGCTCGGCGAAGCAAGAAGTAAATTTCCAGGCGGACTACCAGGACCTGGTGGTGCAACTACACTAAATGGCGATGCTTTAAAATCAGAAGCCCTTGCTGAACTAGACACATTGATTGCTGGACTCCATAACATGGAAGAAGGTAATGCTCCGCTTGGTTTTGTTCTTGGATAGCGTTAATGAACAATTGTTTTTGTGAACTCCCTGACTTAGACAATCCCTTCACTGTAGACGATATTTTATGTGAGGAAGACTTAGATCTTATTCACAACTATTCTCAACAATCGAACTTAGGTGCTAACAAAGTACAGTGGCACGATTCAACATCAGATTTTTATACTAGCAAAAAGTTTAAACAAAACTTTAGCGGAGTAGGCTATATCACTGACAAGAAAGTTATGCGTACATTAAACGAGTTTGTTAGAGATAATTTTCCAGATGAATTTATTAAACGTATGTGGTCAAGTGGCATGGGGCATCAGTTTTTTCCCTGTACATTATTAGCATGGAATGATCCTAGTGATTGGCACTGTGAAGGAATACAATACCCTGCACATAATAATCCTATTGTAACTGAGCAACGTTTTAGTACAGTTTGCAACTTTAGATTGATAGGCGACCCAGTGAATTCTCAAATACTGTTTGCTGATGGCGATGATGTATTGCAACAAGCCACAGAAGAAATTGTTACAGATTACATTAATAAGGATGTTGTAGGACAAAGTTCAAAAAATATATTTAACAATATCAAACCTAGATCCTTCACAGCAGATAAAAGTTTGATGACAAGCAGTCCAAATGATTATTTCTGTAAGCCTGAAGTTTGGGAACCACATCTAACACAAATAGCAGTAAAAGAAGGATTCAATAATCCTTTTCTGCTCAACTTAGCCAAGTGGCATAAAGTAAAAATAGAGGATAACACACCAAGAGTAACATTACGACTAATGGCTGAAAAAGACATTCCATTCAGTACATGGGAAAAAATGGTTGACAACGGAACCTTTTTAAAGTAGTATTACTGAAAACATAACATAAGTATTGACATGAGTAATTTAATAGGCATTTGCGGATTCATAGGTAGCGGTAAAGATACTGTGGCAAAAATGTTTGTAGAACAAGGATGTGTACAGGATAGTTTTGCGGCACCATTGAAAGATATGTGTGCAAGTATATTTGGATGGCAAAGAGAAATGCTAGAAGGCGATTCTATGGACAGTAGAGAGTTCAGAGAAACACCAGACTTATACTGGACTAGAAAATTAGGCATTGACAACTTCACACCTAGACTAGCACTACAGTTGTTAGGCACAGATATCATGCGTACTCATTTCAGTCAAGACATATGGCTAAACAGTTTAGAATATAGAATAAGGCGACAACGTCAAGACGAACTGTGTGTAGTTGTTAGCGATGCTAGATTTAAAAATGAACTCAACTTAATTAAAGAATTAGGTGGAGTAGTAATACATGTAAAACGTTCTGAGTTACCTGAGTGGTATGAAGTGGCAGTGCATGCCAACAATGGCAGTGTAACAGCAAAACACACTATGGAGACTAAATACAGACACATACATGCAAGTGAATGGAAGTGGGTAGGTTTTGAGTTTGACTACGAAATTGAAAACACCGGCACTTTAGAAGACCTAGAAGCATCAGTTCTCAAAATATCATCCGATTTAACTGATAATACCTAAAAGCAGTACAACAGATAAAATTTGCATATTTATCAAACCACCTATAAATTTAGAAAAGCCGTTGTATAATAATACCATTTACCCGTTGTTTTGATAAATATCTATACATAATACTATGTAGCGAAATTAAATTAGGAGATTATAATGGCAGAATTAGTATCACCTGGTGTTAGTATTAGTGTAAGTGATGAATCGTTTTACGCCTCAGCAGGCGCAGGAACAGTTCCTTTAATCGTTATTGCGACAGCTCAGGATAAGAGCAGTCCAACAGGAACAGGAACAGCGGCACTTACTACTAAAGCACAAGCAGGTAAATTAAAATTAATTACGAGCCAAAGAGAACTTTTACAGAACTTTGGTAATCCGTTGTTTTACAGCAGTGGTAGTACAGCATTAAATGGTTATGATCTCAACGAATACGGCTTACTAGCGGCCCACTCATTCTTAGGTTTGGCAAACAGAGCATTTATCGTAAGAGCTGATATTGACTTAGGTCAATTAGACGCTTCTTCAGTAGCACCAACAGGCGCTATTGCAGACGGTTCATACTGGTTTGACACAGCAAGTTCATCTTTTGGACTAAGAGAATGGTCAGGTACAGCATGGGTTAAAAAATCCGTATCAGTTGCAGATAAAATCAATATTAAGAGCGCCACCGGAGCACCAAAGCAATCATTTGGTCTTAACGGTGATTACGCAGTTGTGGCTAACACAGCCGCTGGCGGAACAGCAACAGCAGTCAAGTACTACGAAAAGTACAGTGATGACTGGTATGAAATTGGATCAGCAAGTTGGATCTCTGCTACAAGCAGTGACTTCCAGTTTGGAACACACCTTGCAGTACCAACTTTACAAAGCGATGGCGTTAGTGCGTTATCAACAGGTGATGTTTTTGTTCAAAAAACTACACCAAACACTGGCGTAGAGCTAAGTGTTAAATTATACAGCCTAGCAAGTAAGTCTTTCAGTGCAGTAGCAACTCCGTTGTTCACAGACACTAATGCGGCATATACTTCAATAGGTACTGCTAATGTTTCAGTAGGCGACTTAATAGCAGTAGGTAATACTACAGCAAGTCTATTATTGAAAAGACATAACGGCAAAGCAACAGTAACTGGAACAGGTTCTGCGAAAGCGGCAATTGATGTTTCAGGTAACGCAAACGTACAAGTAGTCTATAATGGCACAACTGTAAACGTAGCATTTACGGCTTCAATCAGTAGCACACCTGCTACATCAACAGTTGAAGATGCAGTATTTGATATTAACAGTGCATTATCAGGTGCAGGCGTTAGCGATGTAGTTGCTTCTGAAGGCTCCGACACTAACATAGTGATAACAGTTTCTTCAGGCAGAGATGTAGAAGTTAAAAGTCTACACGCAGACTTTGGTCCAAGTTCATTGGGTCTAGGTGCTGGCGCGGCAACGGCAGACATTACTTACTCTAACTTCGGTGATTTAAGTTACCAAGCAAGTAAGACAACAATTACAGGAACATTAGCAGAAGGTACTTATTGGTACGATGCAGGTGTTTCTTTAGCAAAAACAGATATCTTAGAAAACGATGCAACAAATGGATGGCAAACAATTACTAAGGACTTACAAGTGGCTTCAAGTGCTCCAAGCACACAGAGTGGCGGCGGTTCATTAGTAGACGGCGATGTATGGTTAGATTCAGATGACACAGAAAACTTCCCAGCACTTTACAAAAGAGCTTCAGGTAGTTGGATAGCAGTAGATGGTAAAGACCAAGTAACTGCTGAAGGTGTTATTTACGCTGACTTCAGACAATCCAAAGCAAGTGCCTTAGATGCAGACGCACCGTTAAGAACAGCATACCCACAAGGTATGTTAGGATTTAACAAACGTGCTTCAGCAGGTAATGTTAAAGAGTATAAAATTAACTATACTCCAGCTGGCACTAACGTTGGCAACGTTTGGGTAGATGCTTCTATGAACCAAGTAGACGGAAGAATGTTTGGTTTAAGAAAAGCGGTACACAACGTAGTTAAAGTTGCAATGCAAAGTGCTATTGTTTCTAATGATGATCTTAGAAGTGAAATTAATGCTTTCAATCTAATATCTGCTCCTGGATTCCCAGAGCTATTAGATGAGATGGTTGCACTAAGTGGTGATAGAAGAAATACAGCATTTGTTGTAGGCGACACACCATTTAGACTTAAAGCAGATGCTACAAGCACTAAGAACTGGGCAACGAACGCCAACAATGCTAGTGAGAACGGCGAAGAAGGATTGCTAACAAGCTCTCCGTATGCGGCAGTTTACTATCCAAGTGCTTTATCAACAAACTTAGACGGTACTAACGTAGTTGTACCACCAAGTCATGTTGCTTTAAGAACTCTTGCATTCAATGACCAGATTGCTTACCCTTGGTTTGCACCAGCTGGTTTCCAAAGAGGACTAGTACAAAACGCAACTTCAGTAGGATATGTTAATCCAACTGATGGCGAGTACACTCCTGTAACACTAAACGAAGGACAGAGAGATAATTTATACTTGAATAAAGTTAACCCTATCGCTTCTTTCCCAGGTAGAGGACTAGTTGTTTTCGGTCAGAAGACACTAAACCCAACTGCAAGTGCTTTGGACAGAATTAACGTTGCAAGACTTATTGTTCACATTAGAGAAAGACTTGACGATATCGTTAAGCCATTCTTGTTTGAACCGAACGATGATATCACAAGACAGAACGCAAAAGGCGTTGTTGATGGGTTCCTATCTAACTTAGTAATCCAAAGAGGTTTATTTGATTATGTTACAGTATGTGACGGATCAAACAACACTCCAACAAGAATCGATAGAAACGAACTTTATATCGATATTGCGATCCAACCAGTGAAAGCGATTGAGTTTATTTATATTCCAATCAGAATCCAGAACACATTGGGTTCAACAGCGTAAGTTTAATTACTTAACAATAAAAAGGGGTCTTTTAGGCCCCTTTTTTTTGGTTTCGTTAAAGCACACTATAACAAAAATGCTGTTAATTAGATAAATAACTGTAACATAAATCCAAAAGGATTTTAAGTTAGGAGAAAAACAAATGGCAGATTTATTTGGAAACATGAATAAGTTCGGTGTTCCAGTAGACGATTCCGGTACAGCAGGTATTCTAATGCCTAAACTCAAATTTCGTTTTAGAGTTAAGGTAGAGAATTTTGGTGCACAAGGAAACGCAAGGGAATTCACGCAGAACGTTATGAACGTCAGTCGTCCTAAGATTAGCTTTGAGGAAGTAGAGATTCATTCGTACCAGTCAAAAGTTTATGTACAAGGCAAGCACACATGGGAAACTATGACATTAGTTATCCGTGATGACATTCAGAATTCAGTAGCCAGACTGGCTGGTAAGCAAGTTCAAAGACAGTTAAACCACTTTAATCAACAATCGGGATTGTCCGGTTCAGATTACAAGTTTAACACTAGACTTGAGATACTAGATGGTCAAACTACTAACCCGATGGAAACATGGGGACTAGAAGGATGCTTCTTACAGAATGTTGACTACAGTGATTCAGATTACACAACCAACGAACCCGTAACAGTTACAATGACTATCAGATTTGATAATGCATTACACTTGGCTGGTGATGGCGCTGGCGGCGGCTCTTCAGTTGCTGGTGGTGATGGTGAAATATTCCCTGGGGAAAACGTATTCGGTACAACATCTGATGGTAACACCGGTCCGTAAACGTACTAAAAGCGGCATAGCATAAGATGAGTTTTTTAAAGGATTTCTTTAAAATATTGAAAATGGAAATGGTCAGTTCTGTCAAATACGACGGTGCTGAACCATTTCTGTTTGACGAGAATCATGCGAAGCCTTTTAACCCGAAGAACACTCCGGTAAGACAGAAGTTTAACGGGTATGCTAATTTTTACTTTAATGGTGATGTTAGTGTACCCGGTATTACTGATATGGCACAAGTTGGAGACTATACAGTATTCAGCAGTTTGATCAAGAACAGTGATATACCTAGTGCCGAAATGGCAACAGACGTAAAAAATCAATACAACAAAAAACGAATTACAGTAACCCACGCAGAATTTAAACCTATTTCGATGTCAGCATACGACACCGTCGATAGTGCATGGGTTTTATTATTAATGAAAATGTATGCACATTTATTTACAAACCCAATGGGGCAATACGAAAGTTCAGTTACAACAACACAAGGCTTAGACGGTGTAACAACAACCACAACAACATTGAACCCTAAAAAGATACCGTATGATGTAGTTCCTAGTGCAATACCCACAGGTAGTACAGAAGGACCAACATACGGATTCAATTCACAATACAGTGATAACAATATGGGATATAATATATTACCTGGTAACCAGAAGTACTTCTTAGACCATATAGACATTGTTATGTTCCATGGTCAACGTTCAATTGTGTACACTATGTTTAATCCTATTGTAACAGGATTTAATATAGATGGATTTGACCATTCTTCCTCTGATCCAGTAATGGTTAACATGGACATACAATACGAAAACTTCTCAGTGAAGCCTTTGGTAAACAGTTTTATACCTGAAGCTGATATGGAACGTTTTCTTAAAGGCGGCGGCGATAAAGAAGACTACAAACTCATTAGAAGCGAAGGAACTGATATAGGCAATATTACTGGCACTGACATTGACACCAGAAATCAAGCATCATTAAGGGAAAAGAAAGCACTGTGGTTAACGCCTGGAGAAGCAAACGGTGATCAAGTAAGCCGTTATTCGCATGACCAAAGTACGTCAGACTTTTGGAAAGCAATCGGTGGTAATTCATAATGATCAGCATGTATGAAACATTTGGTAACGAAGTCAGTTACGAAAAAAGACGAGACAAATTAGTGCAGTTCTTAAAGAACAGTACAATTGCTTTTCCTCTACCTGAAGCAAGTGTAGAAATTTTAACTACAATGCTAGAAGGTCAGAACACAGCAGGAATGGACGCAACTAAATTACAAATGGTCGAAGGTCGCCTCACTGACATAGGATTTAATAAACCTACAGCGGCAACTCTTGCTCAAGCATTAATTAAAATTGCAGATCAACAAGGTGTACATCCTATCTCTTATTTCGAGTTAAACGAAGACAGTATCAAACTAGCAGAAAACACTTATAAAGCATTAAACACAATTAGACCAAAAGGCAATCTTGTTGGTTTAACAGTTGAGAAACAAAATAAATTCAGTAAAATTGCTAACGTAATTAGACCGTAGAGACCGACATGGCGTCTAAATATTCCCAAGGAAAATACATTGTAGAAAATCCTAGTAAGTATATAGGATCAAAGGCACCTTTTGCCCGTAGCAGTTGGGAAACGGCTTTTATGAGGTTCTGTGATAACCATCCAAACATAATTAAGTGGGCTAGTGAAAACGTTAAGATACCTTATATGCATCCTTTTACAGGAAAAATAACTAACTATGTACCCGACTTTATGGTTCAATATGAAGATAAGAACGGTAAAACACGAGTAGAGCTTATAGAAGTAAAGCCTAAAAGTCAAACAGTTATAGAAGAAGCAAGGGGCAGAGGCGATAAGATGGCAACACAAGTTAATGCAGTTAAATGGGAAGCCGCTAGTGCATGGGCTAAAAGTAAAGGCATACACTTTAAGGTTATCACTGAAGATCAGATATTTAATAAGCCTAAGAGAACTACCAAACCAAGACGCAAAATGCGTTAATATCCACTAAATACAATTATGACTAAGAAACTAGAAGAAGAATTTAATTTACCATCTATGGAAGAAGCACTAGCATCTGACGAAGTAGAGAAGTTCACTGAAGCGCCTAAAACAGAAATTGTTGAAATAGCAGAAGTTGAAAAAGCACTTAGTAATGCAGAAAAGATAGACTATGCATTAAGAAATGTTGAAGGGCTAGAAGATCATAATATCGATATGGACAGTATTGCCACTCAGGCAGTTGACAGTTATCAGCAATTAATGAATTTAGGAATGAATGTTAGTGATAGAGATGCAGGTGGCATTTTTGATAGTGCATCGAAAATGTTAAAAACTGCCTTGGATGCTAAAGACAGTAAAATAAATTCTAAGTTAAAGCAAATTGATATGATGATTAAGAAAGCAAGGTTAGATAACAATACTGGTAGTTATTCTCCCGGTGATTCAGGTAAAGAGCAAACGTTTGATCGAAACGAATTGTTAAAAATTATTAACAATAAAGATTAATTTTTCCAAGGTATTAATTTAAACCGTTCTTGGGGCAGTCCTAAAAACTTTGTAGTCCATGCACTTTGACCTGTAAAATCTAAATGTTGCCATTCATCTTTTCTTAACAGTTTAGTACTTGCAACATCTTCCCAGTCATTATTTTCTATAACTAATTCTATGATTTCTTTCTTTTCTAGCACAGTGTCTAATTCAGTATCGTCCCATTCGTAATGAAAAAGTTCCATTACAGTACCTCGGTCATCTACATAGTCTATGCTCATGTCTATACCCCACTTGGATTTTAGTTTAATCATTTTCCATAGTAGATTATTGCCCGGTGCCCAATGCCCTAATTGTTCTAATGCATAGCCATGGTAGCCTTTACGTTCGTACAAGTCGGAATGGTTAATGTGTACACCTTTATGTGCATGGTCATTTATATACCACTCTTGTTTAATACATGCTTTATATCGCATGTAATCATGTGATCCCATGTTTGCTTTTGCATACTCTTGTTCTAATAGACATAAGTCGTAACCACTTTGGTCGAATCTATCTAGAGCATCTGCATGTGGGCAAACCATGTTCTCAATAGCGGTTCCCCACGTTCTTCGGGTGTTAAATTTGTTTTGGCTTAGTTTAAACTGCATACTTTTAGTATTTATGATAAATAAGTGTAACAGGAGTTTTAGACTATGAAAGAACTAAAAGACATCATTTCTGAATCTTTAGACAAAGAGTACGGTTACAAAATTAAAGTAGCCAGAGATTGTTCTAACGAAGATTTAGCAAAATTAGAATCAATATTGGCAAAGTACAATATTATAAGTGCTACTCCGTGGAAGAGAGCGCCTATTCAAGAGAACCCAATGGAGTTTTCAAGATTAAAAGGTGCAAACTTTACAAGCGAAGTATGTAGCTCAGACGTTGTATTAAAATACCCAGTCAATGACAGAGTATTAGAAGTATACGTTGCAGTAAACTTAGGCGTAGACCATGAACGTGTATTATGTTACGGTGTTAAAGAGCCTAGAAAGATACAAGCAGATATTGCCGCAGAACAAAAAGCATTAGATGACGGAAGATTGGTTAACCAAGATGAAGCAGAATTAAATAAAGAAGAACAAGCACATTATGAAAATGAAAACGTTGATGTCGATTTCAGTGAAGCATTGTTCGGTGAAGCATACAATACAAAATTCCTAGCAGAGTTAGAAAAAATCAAAGCAGAAAAGGGTGCAGACTATTTTAGAAACTACCCAACTAAAGATGAACTAATGGGCGAAAAACATGCAGACACAATGGCTACAATGCAAAACACTCCAAACATGGGTAAAGGTGCAGAGTCCAGTAAGCATGTACATACTATTGACCAAATGAGAGGCTCAAGAAGCTCGTGAATGATATAGACCTTAATAAGAAGTTATTAGAAGCATGTGAATCATGTGTTTCTGATAGCCCAGAGGAAAGTCATACTTACAGCAAACATTTTAATACAAAAACAGGTTCAGTGACTGTTAATGCAAGTTCTGATTCAATCGACGAACTTAAAATGTTATTACAAAAAGTCGGTATTACATTACCAGGTGGCGGACCAGTCGGACATGACCATGAACACAGTCCATGTGATGACAGCGAAGAACCAATGCAAGTTGTTAGTGTTGATGTAGACGATGAGCAAGAAGAACCCGCAAATCCATACAACAGCGGTACACCAGATAAGCAAGTTTTAACCAACATAATCAGAGATAAACTTAAAGCATATCTCATGAACGGTTCTAAATAACAACAAACCCCCACATAAATCTACATAAATAACTGTATGCCAAAAGGAACAGTAGGTACAGAGCTTGTAAAAGGCGCATACGATAAAGTTAGTTATGACGCAACAATGCTGAAAGAATTTCAGGAATGTTGTGATAACGATAACGGCCCTGCTTTCTTTATGAAAAACTATGTAAAGATACAGCATCCAACTCAAGGCGGTATATCATTTGATCCGTTTGCATATCAAGATGACCTAATCAATAACTATAACAAATATAGGTATAGTATTAACATGCTAGGCAGACAGATGGGTAAGACCACTGTAGCGGCAGGTTACTTACTTTGGTTTGCAATGTTTAAACCAGACAGTACAATACTAGTAGCGGCTCACAAGGCGGCAGGTGCAATGGAGATTATGCAACGTATACGATATGCATATGAAAGTGTACCAGACCACATTAGAGCTGGTGTAAGTGAATACAATAAAATGAGTATTACTTTTGATAATGGCAGTAGAATTGTAGCAAGTACAACAACTGAAAACACTGGTCGTGGTATGTCCTTAACCTTAGTATACTTAGATGAGTTTGCGTTCGTACCTCCACGTATTGCCGCGGAGTTTTGGACAGCACTATCTCCAACACTAAGTACAGGCGGTAAGTGTATTGTTACAAGCACACCTAACAGTGACGAAGATACATTTGCTAGTATTTGGCACCAATCACAAAAGACTGTAGATGAATACGGTAATGAATTAGATTTAGGTATTAATGGTTTTAAAGGATACATGGCAACATGGGATCAACATCCAGACAGAGACCCTGAATGGGCAGAAGCAGAACAAAGCAGAATTGGTGAAGAACGTTTTAGGCGTGAGCATGAATGTGAATTCATCATTTATAACGAAACACTTATTGACTCGCTTTGCTTGGCTAATATGAAGCACACAGATACCTTGTACAGAACAGGCGAAGTCCGTTGGTATTCTAGGCCCAAGAAAGATGCTATGTATGTTATAACACTAGACCCTAGTGCAGGAACAGGCGGAGATAATGCCGCAATACAAGTACTAGAGTTGCCAGCAATGAAACAAGTTGCTGAATGGTGTCATAACAAAACACCTGTTGAAGACCAAGTTAGAACTTTGCGACAAATACTTCAAGAAATTGAAACATACGAACCATCGGATATTTATTGGACAGTGGAAAATAATACTATCGGTGAAGCGGCACTTGTTGTAGTTAGAGACACAGGCGAAGAAAACTTCCCAGGGCAAATGCTACACGATCCTGTTAAGCAACAAGGTAAACGTGGACGTAAAGGTTTCCATACTAGTGCTAAAACAAAAATGGATGGTTGCATATCACTTAAACGTTACATAGAACAAGGCAAGTTAAAAACGCACAGTAAAGCATTTTTACGAGAACTTAAAGTGTTTGTTGCAAGAGGTAGTAGTTTTGCCGCACAGCCAGGCGACACTGACGATTTAGTTATGAGTATGCTTATTGCTGTACGCATGATTAATTATATTGCATCGTTTGAAGATTCGGTATATGAGGTTGTAAACCAAAACATAAAAGGTGTAGAAGAAGGCTCCTACGATGATGATGATGATTCTCGTCCTTTTGATGAATATGATGAGCCCATGCCGATTGGGCTACTTTGATAAATACAAGTAGGAGATAAATAATATGGCAATAAGTGTAAAAACAGTTGCAGACAGAGTCTTTAATTTATTAAAAGGCTACGGCTACGAAGTAGATACTTTCGATAAGGACGGTGAAGTAGTAGGCGACCCTGCAGAAGCAATCAGGTTCTTTGTAGAGAATCCGAACTTACTTGTAACATTGAATGTAGCAAGTGAAGAAATACGTTTTAGTGCATCTGAAAATTCCGACGAAACAGACACACTAAGATCACAGTTAGGTAGCATTGCAAGAAAACACTTAATGACAATGGATTATAGACTGTTTGGTAAAACATTAAAACCAGCCAGCGAAAAAATTAATATTACAAAAGAGAAAGATATGGAAAGTGTACAAGAAGCAAGTTTAGGTTCATCATACGGATCATCGAAAACAAGTTACCAACCTTTAGATACAGTTAAATTAGTTGTAAAACATACTAAGGCTGTAAACGAAGAATCACGTGGTGCTAGAAGTAGGAATATTAGTAAGATATTCATCCAAGCAAATGAGGAACGTTTCTTATTTCCTAGTAAAAACTTGCAAGGCGCAAGAGCAATGGCAAGACACATTTACAATGGCGGCACAATGCACGACTCAGTTGGCGAAAGTATTGTAAGTATGTGCGGTGATTTAAAAACATTAAAAGAATTTGTTAACTATGTATCCAAGCAAGGACTAGTTAATGAATCAAATCAAGAGTATGTTAGTATTGCAAGAGAACATATTGAAGGTATTAAAAACACATTTAAGAAAATAGCAGGACCTAAGTCGTATAGTAAAACAGTTGAAAGTTTAGCAGAATTTGATAACATTGAAATGGTTAACGAAGTAAACTTAGAAGATCACTTTACTGAAACGCATTTTGATAACAAAGTAGGTAATGCACACCAAACACTATCTAAGTTAGTAAATAAAAAATCAGCATTTGAAAGTTACATAATGAACGCAATTGAAAGTGCAGATTTCAGCGGAGCAAAAGAAGTCATTGCAGAAGATCCAATTGAGTTCGCAGATCCACATGCTAAGTTAGGCTACCAAGTCAGTCAATTAAGCAGTGTTGCTAAAGACAGCAAACTTGCTAATTACTTAGGTGGGATTGGTAACAAATTATCATCAGGTGGTAGTTTAGATGCAATGGAATATAGAGCAGTTAAGGCTTCTTTACTTTCAGCACAACAACCACAGCAAGTAGCAATGGCAGAAGATTTAGCAGAAAGCGAAAGCAAGAAATACGAGAAATTTATAGAGAGTTTCGAAATTTTTAATAAATAGTATTACAGGAAAGAAAACTATTTGTCAGCAATAGTATAAAAAGGTTGACAACATGGCTTAAAGAATATACAATAACCACAGTTAGATACATAAACCCAGACGATCTAACGAACATGGCACATATAAGGAGAAAATTATTATGGCATCTTTAGCAGAAATTAGAGCAAAACTACAAGCAATGGAATCGAAAGGTTCCGGATCAAAGCAACAATCAGGCGGCGACAACGCCATTTATCCACACTGGAATATCGACGAAGGGACATCAGCAACTCTCAGGTTCTTACCTGACGCAGACGTTGACAATACGTTCTTTTGGCAAGAAAGACAAATGATTCGTTTGACTTTCCCAGGTATTAAAGGCGGAGACATGAAGCCTGTAACAGTACAAGTACCTTGTGCAGAAATGTATGGAGACACTTGTCCAGTATTAACTGAGGTTCGTCCTTGGTTTAAAGATCCAAGTCTAGAAGACATGGGCAGAAAGTATTGGAAAAAGCGTTCATATATCTTCCAAGGATATGTAACTGAAAACCCAATGACCGAAGCAAACACGCCTGAGAATCCAATCAGACGTTTCGTCATTTCACCTCAAATCTTTAACATTATTAAGTCAGCACTTATGGACCCAGATATGGAAAATATGCCTACTGACTATATGAATGGTACAGATTTTAGAGTAACTAAAACAACCAAAGGTCAATACGCAGACTACAGTACGTCTAAATGGGCTCGTAAAGAAAGAGCATTAGATGAAACTGAACTTGCGGCTATTGATACAAATGGTCTTCATAACCTTGCAGACTTCTTACCGAAGCGTCCTGGAGCAGATGAAATTAACGCAATTAGCGAAATGTTTCAAGCGTCAGTTGACGGTGAATTGTATGATGTCGAAAGATGGGGTAACTTCTACAAGCCATATGGCGTAGATGTTCCTGCAACTGCAACACAATCTACAACAGCACCAGCACAGGCGGCACCAGTTGCCCCGGCACCAGTTGCACCTGCACCAGCAGTAGCACCTGCGGCTCCAGTTGCGGCTCCAGTAGAACCTGTAGCAGAAGCGGCACCAGTGGCACAAGCGGCCCCGGCTCCAGCGGCAGAAGGCGAAGCAAAACCGAGTGCAGATGATATTCTGAACATGATTAGAAACCGTACATAAGGAGACTAACATGCAGAAACCATTTGACTTAACAAAGTTTAGAACAGGCATTACGAAAAGTATTTCTGGCATTAGTGCTGGATTTCATGACCCGCAAGACTGGATCTCTACTGGTAACTATACACTTAACTACCTAATTAGTGGGGACTTCCAAAAAGGAGTTCCTTTGGGTAAAGTAAGTGTATTTGCTGGAGAGTCTGGTTCGGGTAAAAGTTTTATCTGTTCCGGTAACTTAGTAAAGAACGCTCAAGAGCAAGGCTGTCAAGTAGTACTATTTGATAGTGAAAATGCACTTGATGAGGATTGGCTACAAGCATTAGATGTAGACACAACTCCTGAGAAACTTCTCAAGATTAGTGTTAGCATGATTGATGATGTTGCTAAAACTATCAGTGACTTTGTGAAAGACTATAAAAATAACTACGGTGATTTACCATACGAGGAACAGCCTAAACTACTATTTGTTGTAGACAGTCTAGGTATGTTACTTACACCAACTGACGTAGCACAATTTGAAAAAGGTGATATGAAAGGCGATATGGGTAGAAAGCCAAAGGCACTAACAGCCTTAGTTAGAAATACAGTTAACCAACTAGCACCACATCCAATTGGACTTGTTGCTACTAACCATACATACGCATCACAAGATATGTTTGACCCTGATGATAAAATCAGTGGAGGACAAGGTTTTGTGTATGCTTCAAGTATTGTTGTTGCAATGAAGAAGTTGAAACTGAAAGAAGATGAAGATGGAAATAAAGTTAGTACTGTGCAAGGTATTAGAGCGGCATGTAAAGTAGTGAAAACTCGTTACAGCAAACCGTTTGAAAGTGTACAGATTAAAATTCCATACGAATCGGGAATGAATCCTTATTCAGGTATTTTAGAATTACTTGAACAAAAAGGAATCGTAACTAAAGTAGGAAATAAACTTTCTTATGTCTCACCTGTCACAGGAGAAGAGATTAAGGAGTTTAGAAAACAATGGACAGAAGAACGTCTTCAAGTTGTAATGGACGAGTGGAATCAAATCCCTGAAATTACAGAAGATGAAGATATCTCTGATTTAGTTGATGACGAAACTTTAGTAGATGATCCGTCACAGGAAGGAGTTGAATAATGAATCCAGATATTTTACTATTAGTAAGTGTATGGGATAGCATTAAGAACTATGTTCCAAAGAAGGATCGTGTTGAAGCGGCAGAGCACCTAGTGAGAGTTTTCGATGAGGAAGCAGACTTAGGGAATATCGAAGATGAAGTGATTACATTTGATGGTGTCTTAAAGACAGCAGTTGTAGGTCACTTTGGTTTCGGTGATGAAGAAGACGCAGAAGACGACGACTGGGGTTAAAAAATGGCAGGTTGGTATAATTCGGTAGTAGCAGACTTAGGCAAAATTGTTGATTCAATCGACTATTTTGAAAACGAGCTAGAAGACGCCAAATACGAATGCGGTATTAAGGGAAGTCTGGAAAAAGCCAGTTCTTCCCTTCCTGGCATCACAGAGCATCGCTTCAATCAACTACAAGAGATTGAAGCAATTCTCGAACACTTAAATATAGAACTTCGTAGAGAACGTTCTAAAACATTTCGTAAATACTTAGAAGCGTACAATAGAACACTAAGCAGTAGAGATGCTGAAAAGTTTGTTGATAGTGAGGATAGTGTTATTAACCTAACGCATCTATGTAACCAATTCAGTCTATTGCGTAATAGGTATCTTGGCATCATGAAAGGCTTAGATACTAAACAGTGGCAAATAGGTCACATCACAAGACTGCGAACAGCAGGTATGGAAGATATAGTTATTAGTTAAGATGAAACAAATTCTTGATTTGACTGAAGTTTACAATATCTCGGTTAGTAGACGATACCTCATACCGTGGTTGTCTACTAAATTAGGTATACACAACAATTACGTCATAGTTAACGATAGTTTAATGCACCGTACACTACCTGAGCTTGAATGGTTTGACACTATTATATTGGACATAAGTCATAACCCAATGGTCGATGTCTTAGCATTTCAACAGCAAGTCCAAGAATTTATTGATGAGCATAAAAACAAAAAGGTGGTGGTACTTAGCGATGACGCTAACGAACAGTATTATACTTCTTACTTCCATTTACCCTACAGTCAGTTAGTATACCCGATTGAAGAAAAGCCTATAACATATAAATTTTCTTGTTTGAACTCTGTTCCTAAAATGCACAGACTGATCACACTGAATAAAATTTATCAGCATAACTTACAAGATTCTGTGTTGCATAGTTTTCTTTGGGATAAGCAAGAGCATTCCAGAAATCATTTGCAGACAGATTATTGGAAACAGGACCTTATAAACTATACTGACGAGTACGAATATTTTATGCAGAATATACAGCATAAATGTCCAATTATGATAGACGATATTGGAAGACAAAGCTCATCATATATTAATGACCACACTGTAAGTAGCCCAGCATATAATGAAACAGCATTGCATGTTATAACTGAAAGTTCGTGTGTACGTCTGTTCTTTTCAGAGAAAACATGGAAGCCTATATATTCAGGGCAGTTGTTTTTATCAATAAATGCTCCGGGTTCTATTAAGAAACTAGAGCAGTTTGGGTTTGATGTTTTTAGAGACTTAATAGATCATTCATATGATGAAGAGACTGACTTGGTAAAACGTGTTAATTCCTGTGTTAGCGAAATAAGTCGATTAAATGATAACATAGTCGATATGTACCATCATACAGCACTCAGGCGTAAGAATAACTTTTTGCATCTGCAAAGCAATGAATTTAAGCAACTTGTTGAGATAAGTGTGTGATTTATATCTACTTTACTGGAAGGATCAAACATAAGAGTGATATTGTAGAAGCATGTATGCTTATGCTAACTGAATTATGTCCTGATGCTGAACATGATGTAGATATAGACATTAACTTGTTACATCACTTAGACCAACAAATGGCAGGATATTGTTGGGGCGATTCAGAACTAATACACATAGATTTGGCAAGACACAGTTATGATACTACATTTACTCGCGATGACATATTGCTACATCTTACACATGAACTAATACATGCAAAGCAACTGATAAACAATCAATATGACTATGCTGAAACTCGGCATTTACCTTATATTGAGCTACCGTGGGAAAAAGAAGCATTTGGCATTGAAGAGGCTATGTGCAAAAAATATTTTAAAATAGGTTGACATACCGTATCTTTTAGTGCTATACTATGCAGTACATAAATTAGGAGTATGATATGACTACACAAACATTCGACGATGGCTTTACATTTACATATGATTCAGGCAGACCTTACAATGAGAACTTCACTGAATGGCGCCTTAAGAATCATGAAGAGCGTTCTGCTTACAATGAAGCGTTACTAACACCCGCTGAAGCAGAAGAAATTTTTGATAAATTATTTGGACAATACAAATAATGACAACACATGCAATGATTGACATTGAAACATTGGGTACTAAGCCTGATGCTGTAGTTTTAACTGTTGGCGGAGTTAAGTTTGATCCGTATAATAGCGAAGAACCACATACCCCATTTAGTGTAAGATTAGACATCGACGAACAAACTGCCGCTGGCAGAGTAATTGATCCTAATACTATTGAATGGTGGGGTCAACAGGATAAAGCAATCCAGGATGAAGCGTTTTCAGATGAGAACAGGACACCGGTTATGACTTTCATTGCAGACCTTAACAAGTGGCTAGTTGGCACTGACCTTAAATGGGCCCAAGGATCTCGGTTTGATTACGGCATCCTTGAAGACCTAATAGAGAACAGTTTTAAACAGCACAAAAATTGGGCATTTTGGCAAGAAGCTGATAGCAGAACATTGGGACAATTAGTGCCTAGAGACATGCGTAAAGACGATTCCGGCGCCCAAAAGGACCTGCATTCGGCACTCGCTGATGCTTATAATCAAGCGAAAGCAGTACAAAAAGCGTACAAACACCTCAATATTTCTCAATAATTTACCAAAAAGATTGGTAAAAAGGTTGACTTCGGGTGCATACGACTGTATAATATATACATATTAAACAATAAAGGACAGGAAAAAAGTTCAATAAAACTGGTAAAAAGGTTGACATGGACACTGGAATTTAGTATAATATATACAAGTTAGTAAGAAGGGCTTATTAACATTAATCATTATGTCGGGGATGACAATATGACAAAGCAAAATTATGTAAAAATCAAGACTGGTACTTACCGTAAAAACGAAATCGTTGATACAGTATTTCCAATCATCAAGCCACTTAACATAGGCAAAAAAGGTGCCTTTATTACAGTGGACGGTAGTGAAGCAATGGGCGAGAAGTTTTCAAGCATTAGAGTACTTATAGAAGATCCTACACAGGATTTAGAATATGTTACTCCAAGTGTTTATGCTGAACAGCCTAAAATCGACAACACTCCTAAAAAGGAAGAAAACGAAGAACAAGCAATCGAACGTATTAAAGAACGTTTCGATATCTTGGATCGTATGACTCATGCTGTAGCAGAAGGTACAGTACGTGGTATGATTGTTAGTGGCCCTCCAGGTGTTGGTAAGTCTTTTGGTGTAGAAACTGTATTAGAAGATTACGATATGCTTACAGAAGTTGCTGGTAAGCCTGCAAGGACTGAAGTTGTTAAAGGTTCAGTTACCCCAATTGGTCTATTCCAAACACTGTATAACAATAGTGCGGCAGGTAACATACTTGTATTTGATGACTGTGATAGTGTATTGTTTGACGAAGTATGTTTGAACATGTTGAAGGCTACTCTAGACTCAGGTAAGAAACGTTACATTACTTGGAAGTCAGAATCCAACGCATTGCGTAGGGAAGGTATTCCAGATAGGTTTGAGTTCAAAGGTGGGTGTATCTTTATTACTAACGTTGACTTTGAAAACGTTCGTTCTAAAAAGATTAAGGATCACTTGGCGGCACTTATGTCAAGATGTCACTACTTGGATCTTACAATGAACAGCATCTCAGATAAGTTCATTAGAATCAAGCAAATCGTACGTGATGGTATGCTTGAAGAATACAAGTTTGGTGCAGAAGGTGATAAAGAAATTATTAACTTCATGCTAGACAATGCCGCAATCCTTAGAGAGATTAGTTTGCGAATGGTTCTTAAAATCTCAGACTTGAGAAAAATGGACCCTGCAAATTGGCAGGCACTAGCCAGAACTACTTGCATGAAGGGGCATATTTAAAATAAGTAATATTGCTATCGTTTCCCTGGTGCTCAAACGTTAGTCATCCCCCAACAGAGCACCACGAAGCCCGGATCCCCTCCGGGCTTCACCTTTTATTAAGAAAACACTTGACTTCGTACCACTAATCTGTATAATTAGTTGTACAATAATAAGGAGAGTTTATGAAACTTAAAAATACGTTTTACAGTGTTGGCGGCGCATTGTTATTAACAATAGCATTTATGACGCCTGCTACTGTAAAAGCAGAGGAGATAGAAGAAGTAATTGTAGTTGCCCAACAAGTACAATCGACTGAGACGACCCCAGTCACAAGTACTAGATTGATTAGTGCAATTATGCCTGCGTTCACTTACAACCCAGGTGGTTATGGTGGATTTATAGGCTATAACGAGCGTGGTGCTCAAACAGTACATACCACAGTGTACACAAATGGAATACCAGCCAATGAGCCCGGGTCAGGATGGTATAACTTTGGACACGATATTGTATCAGGTGAGAGCATTAAAGTAATCTCAGGTGCAAATGGTGTACTATATGGTTCAGGCAGTATTGCAGGAACAGTGTTAATCAAAGACGTTATCGATTCTGGTAGCACTATTAGGTTCGAAGGATCAACGCCTTCTTATTTAAGAATAGCACCAACTGATAATTTTGAATACACCAAGTTCAGATCCGATATGCCAAGTGTTAGAAATGATAACACGGAAGAGGATTCTTATGACTTACAACAAGCAAAAGTATCTGTTGATGCAGGCGATTGGACATTCGCAGGTAAGTTTGTTGAGTATGATTATGATTACGACAACTGTTACAATGCTGACTTTTCACAATCAAACGATTGTGTGGATACAGGTGACCGTTACAATGTTAGTGTTAGAAATGATAACATTACGCTAGGTAGGTCATTCACTGACAGTAAGTATTCCACAGATGGTGTTGAAACTTACAGCAACGAGAGTTATAGAAACTTTTTGCGAATAGCAGAACATAAAGACCTAAGTTCAATGGTGTCTATTGACTTTGGTGTAGATGCAGAAGCATTACATTATGCAACTGAATCAACATCAGGTTCTAATACATACGAAGATGACAACTATGGAGCATTCGTTAGTGTTAATGCATCAGCAGTATTCGATTATAACTTTGGTGTTAGAATTGGCAACGATGATCAAAATGCATTACGTTTTGGTATGACACAAGGGCAGTTCTTTTTAAATATTGGCAACAGTTTTAGAAAGCCTACTCTATATGAAAAGTTTGGTGACGACTTTGTGTTAGGTAACGAAAACCTAAAACCAGAAGAAGGCATTGGATATGAGATTGGATTCGGAACACTTGGTCTATTTAGATATGAGTTCTCAGAAACTATTGATTATCAATCAGGCTTTATGTTAGGTGAGGTGTATGTTAATCCACAGTACTACAACGCAGGAGACTTCATTACACAGGGTTTTAGATACAGTCAGAACTTTGGTGCAGTGAGTGTTATGCTAAAGTACACAGACACAGAGCAACCTAGAGTCGCTAAGTATGATGCTATGATTAGTTGGAAACAGCGTTATGGCAAGAATGAATATCAAGTGAAGTATGCAGTCAATTTAGACAGAGCACCTAGTCAGTATGATATAATCGATAGTGAGTTCTTAGAGGACTTGAAGAAGATGAACTTGTACTACACTAGATACATCAATGAAAAAGTAACATTATCTTTAAAGGTTGAGAACGCATTTGACGATGTAGTTGAAGTTGTTCCATTTTATGATAACCAAGGAAGAGAATTTTACTTGACATTAGGCTACAACTGGTAGTATAATACATAAAAGCAAATAGAGGTTTAAATGGGAAAATGTGTTTTAGAAATACGTGACGAAGTAAACGTTAAGTTCGTTGGACTTGATGTTAAGACTAGACGTAACGTATCAGACGCTGTAAAATACTTTTTACCATATGCATATCATATGCCGGCTTACAAGTTAGGTCGGTGGGATGGTTGTGTAAGGTATTGTGACGTAGGCGGCAGGACATATATGAACCTACTCGATAGATTGCTTCCAATTGTTCAAAAAGCAGGATATGACATTGAGGTCCAAGACAACAGAAACGTTTGGTCATTTGATTTCCCAGAGATCACACAGACTAGATTCGATGATGTTGCTTGGCCCAAAGGTCATCCAGCAGAAGGTGAACCAATTATATTGCGAGACTATCAAGTAGAAGTTATTAATAACTTTTTAAAGAACCCACAAAGCATTCAAGAAGTGGCTACAGGAGCCGGTAAGACGCTCATAACAGCCGCCTTAAGCAATATGTGTGAGCCATATGGGCGTACTATAGTTATTGTGCCAAACAAAGACTTGGTAGTACAAACAGAGCGTGACTACAAAAACTTAGGACTGGATGTGGGTGTGCTATTTGGTGACCGTAAAGAGTACGACAAAACGCACACAATTTGTACTTGGCAAAGTCTAAGTATAATGGAAAAGAAAAGTAAGAAGTACGAAGCAGACTTTCCTATAGATTCATTTCTAGAAGACGTAGTTTGCATTATGGTAGACGAAGTACATAAAGCGAAAGCAGATGTACTCCGTAACTTGTTGAGCGGGGCATTTAGAAATGTTCCCGTTCGATGGGGACTTACAGGAACTATACCCAAAGACGAGTACGAAGCAGTTGGTTGTGTTTGTAGTTTGGGTCCTGTGATTGGAAATTTAAGCAGTAAGGAATTACAAGATAAAGGTGTGTTAGCAAAACTAGATATTAACATACTGCAAATGCAAGACGGTGTGCTAGGATTTAATAATTATGCACAGGAACTTAAATGGCTTGTGACAGACAAAGACAGAATTACAGAGATCAGTAAAATTATTACCGGTCTCAGCACTAACGGAAACACACTAGTACTAATTGACAGAATTGCCACAGGGCAACTATTATCCGAAATGTTTCCGGAGTGGGTATTTATTAGCGGTGAGATGAAAGTATCTGACAGACAAAAGGAATACAGAGAAGTTTCAGAAATGGATAATAAAGTTATTGTTGCTACATATGGTGTAGCGGCAGTAGGTATTAACATACCCAGAATATTTAACTTAGTTCTTTTAGAGCCAGGTAAAAGTTATGTGCGTGTTATACAAAGCATAGGTAGAGGCATTCGTAAAGCAGAGGACAAAGACTATTTAAATGTTGTTGACATTACGAGTAATTTAAAGTATAGTAAAAAACACTTGACGGCCCGTAAGGCGTTTTATAAAGAACAAGGATTTCCGTTCCAAGTGACTAAAGTGGAGTATAAATGAAAATATTGACAGTAGAAAACGATGTATATGAAATTGACCATGTACCTGACGAAATAGATGACATACGTTTCTGTGTGTTTGACACATCAGACACAGATTGGATGGATTATTACTTCCTTCCTTTAATTTTTCTGGAGAGCTTTTATGCTCCAGCAATATGTTTACGAATAGGCGAAAACACTATCCAGATGCCTATGGATTGGAGCATAGTAATAACAGATGAAGATTTGACTGGTATCGAAGTAGTGCCGTTAACCAGTTTAAACAATAGAGGATTCTTAACAGCAACAATGAATCCTTTAGGCAGAAAGATGTTAGAAGCACAAGAAATACAAATTACAAACATCTATCAAGACGTAAAATGGTTCTTCCCTAAATTGAAGAACGGACATTTATTAGTTGCACCGCTAGAGAACAAGCCAAATCCTAGGTGTGCATTTTTTGTAAAAGAAGCCAATAAGATACCTAATGATCTTTACATTGGCGATTTATTAGACTAGGAGGATATTATGAGTTTAGATAAAGATATTGATAAGATGGCAGAAAAGTTGAAAGGTACAAAAAGGCGTTTCAGAATTGAAGCAGGATACCGAGGTGGCGAAGTAGCAATTGGCACAGTTAAGGCAGACTTTGTGGACCATTTCATAAAACCAGAAGATGGCGATGGCGACTTAATAGATTTCGTTACCAGTTTCGACTGGGATGAAGTGGATGAGACAATACCGTTACCATATGAAAACTTTGAATCATGGACAGAAACAACTGACATTGAACACTTAAATGGAGCATACGCTGACGATCAATGGACTTACGAAGAAGTTCCTGCAGACGGTAGTGATGATTATGCTTATGAAAATGTAATTGATTTTGATCCTTACCATTTGTACGGCAGAGAAGCATACATGGACGATAAGAAGCCAGACGATATGACTAATTATAAACCAGTGCTACAATTTCACAGTGGTGAGAAAGGTGGTTTTGGTTCTTGGTTTGTTGAACTAATTGGCGAAGATTTTGACCCTAAGAAAGTAGCATTCAGTTCTGTTGAATCTCAGGTAGCCGAAATAGTTCAAGACATGTGGTATGATAAAGAATTGATTGACAAAGATTATGATAACTGTGATACTACTGGTAAAGGATACTATGCAAGTGTAGGGTACATGAATATGAAATGGCATGACTCAGATGAAACATATACTGATGAGTATCTACTAGAAAACGAATATTGGGAATGTTATGATGACGAGCTCGCCGACAGTGAGTAGTTATAATATAGATTTAAAAGACCATATTAGAACAGTATCCGGATTTCCAAAAGAAGGTATTGAATTTAGAGACATAACTAGTCTACTGGAAAATCCAAATGCATTTAACAAGTCGTTGTCAGATTTAACTGGACTTTCAATGAGCTTCGGTGCTACTAAAATCATTGGTATCGAAAGTAGAGGGTTTGTTTTTGGAGCACCAGTGGCTAGAGATTTAGACTTGCCTTTTATAATGGCTCGTAAGCCTGGCAAGTTACCCGGCAACGTATATAGGAAAGAGTACGAATTAGAGTACGGTACTGCATGTTTGAATATACAATGCAATACAGATATTACTCTAGATGATAAAGTTGTAATAATGGACGATTTGATTGCTACAGGCGGTACAGCAATAGCCTGTGCAGATATTGTGCATACACATTTTGGAGTACCCAAAGAAAACATTCAAGTATTAGCACTAATAGACTTGCCCACACTTAGAGGAAGTGCTATAATAGAAGAACACGGGTACAGAGTAAACACATTAATTGAGTTCGAGGGACATTGATGAAAGATTTAATTTTAATTGCGTTAGAAAGCGAAGCACCAAAAATGAAAGAATGGGAAAATGTATTTTTTACTGGTGTAGGCAAAGTTAATGCCGCCATTAGAGCATCAGCACTAATACAAGAACATAGACCTAGTAGAGTTTGGAACTTTGGTACAGCAGGTGGTATAAACCCTGACTGTAAACAATTAGTAGAAGTATCGAACTTTGTACAACGAGATATGCGATGCTGTGAACTAGGATTTGAAATAGGATTAACTCCGTTTGAAGAGGTTAGGACAATCAGTTTTGATGATCCAAACGAAGGATACACTTGTAGTACAGGTGACAATTTTGTAGATAATCCAAACTTAGAAATCCCCGCAGACATAGTAGATATGGAGGCTTATGCTATTGCAAAGGCGTGCCAGTATCACGGTGTCGAGTTTAAGTGTTTTAAATATATAAGTGATAGTGCCGATGAAAATGCAAACAAAGAATGGCATGAGACTGTTGCAAACGGCGAACCTCATTATATTAATGTATGGGACACTCATACTAGCAATTTAAATGACTATGACACACAACTACAATTAGACATGGATTAATATGGCAAAGAAACCGCAAATACCTTTACAAGAAGTTATGAAAGCCATTGACAAAAAGGATCGTGGCTGGTATAATAAACTTGATGCTGAAAAGAAAAAGGCTTTTAGTGCCTGGATGATGATGAGGTATGCGAGTAGTGTGCAAGGCAGTTCGGCACCAGACTATATTTGGATGGTCAACGAGTTAGTTAATCACAAGTTTACTGATGTTAGTAAGCACCCCGAGTTACAATGGTTGTTATTAACAGCGGCTGGTAGTGGTAAAGTACAACATCATCCATATATCAAACCGCCTAACAGTAGAAAGAAGAAAAGTAAACGTGGTGACTTTGTGCATTCTGTATTACCCCACTTAAAAGGTGATGAGGTAGCATTGTTTTTGTCGTTGAATGATGATAACGACCTTAAGGAATTAGCACTAGCAAATGGTTGGGACGATAAAGAAATTAAGGATCTATTAAAATAATGGAATGCAAATGGTGTAAAAAGTCATTTAAGTCTGAGACTACTCTGGCTGTCCATATGTGCGTTAAGAAGCGTAGATTTGCAGACAAGGATATGAGCCATATTAGATTGGCACATAGGGCGTTCCAGATATTCTATGAAATAAACACTAGTGCAAAAACACCTAAGACTATGGAAGACTTTATTGTAAGTCAATACTATGAAGCATTTGTAAAGTATGGTAGAGCATGTACAGTAAACGAGTGGTTAGATCCTGTAAAGTACACAGAACATTTAATTAAGACCGGCGTAAAGTTAAAACAATGGGCGTCAGATAGAGAGTACGACAAGTATTTAAAAACTTATGTTAGAAAAGAGCCAGGATTAAAAGCATTGGAACGTACTGTTATATATCTTGCAGGATGGGGCGAAGAAAATAATGAGCCTTGGCAAGACTACTTTGATAAAGTATCGCCTAGCAGAGCAGTATATGATTTAAGAAGTGCAAAGGTAAGTCCTTGGATATTATATCTTAGCGAATCCGGTGATAAGTTATTAGAAAGGTTCAACAGTGAACAAGTTAAAATGATACAGGATGTAATTGATCCTCCATTTTGGATGAAGTTGTTTACTGCAAACAAAGAAGAAGCAAACGAAATTAAACAGGCTTGTAAGGAAGCAAAAATATGAAAGCAAAATTAATTAGTTATAGTCAAGCACCAGCATTAACAGGTACTGACCCTAGTCCATTGGATTTAGTGGCTTACTGTGCTAGAGTAAGTAATCCAGACAATCAGAATAATACTGAAACAAATGAAAAACTTGTAAATTATTTGGTCAAACATAAACATTGGTCACCACTTGAAATGGTATCAGTGTGTATGGAGATTGAAACAACCAGAGACATTGCAAGACAACTGTTACGACATAGAAGTTTTAGTTTCCAAGAGTTTAGTCAGCGTTATGCAGACCCAACAAAGGATTTAGAGTTCGAGATACGTGAAGCAAGACTACAGGACCCTAAAAACAGGCAAAACAGTGTACCCACAGATGATGGACTACTACAACATGCATGGGCTGACTTGCAACAGAAGGTTATAGACACCGCCTTAGAAGCATATAACTACGCTCTAAGCAGAGGTATTGCTAAAGAGCAGGCAAGAGCAGTACTACCGGAAGGTAATACACTAAGCAGGCTGTACGTTAACGGTACGCTCCGAAGTTGGATTCATTATATTGAACTTCGTGGTGCTAATGGTACACAGTTAGAGCATATGGAATTAGCATGGGCAGTAGCAGATGCAATTAAAAATATTTTTCCAATGGCTGAAGACTATGTAAGGAAGGAAATTTGAAAAAGAAAGAAGAAATGTTAGTAATCACAATGGAAGAATGTGGTGAACTAATACAAGCATGTAGCAAGATGTTACGTTTTGGTGAAGATCAAGACTATACACAATTGCAAGAAGAGATTGGCGATGTTATGTGCATGATTGAAATACTTAAAGATGGCGGACTTGTAAGCGATGAACAAATACAAGAACGTATCAAAGTAAAGAAAGAAAAACTGATGAAGTGGAGTTTATTGTACACAGAAGGAGAATGATATGAACGACTACGACGATTACAGTTACAATAATATGGGTTCAATTACAATAGGTAATGACATATATACCACAGCAGACTCACCAACTGTTACTATTAGTGGATCAAGTACACCTTATTTTACACTTGATGATAATATTACATTAACACTTGATGATAATATTAACACAGAGAGCAAAATTCAAATAGGTAAGTTCGAACTTGACGAAGAAAAATTAGGTAAGTTAGATGCACTATTGAATGTAATCGAATCTTTAGAGGATGACAATCCTGTCAAAGAGTTGTATAATGCACAACGTATGATAGATAAAATGAAAGGCAAACTATGAAAATAAACTTCGATGTTGATATTGATATGGCAAATAGGGATAAGTTCTTAGAACTTTTTGATCCTATACCTGCCAGTATCAAACGTGAGCAATCATATGAAAAGCACAACACCGGAGTTTACTTTCAACCTATTCCTTCTTTTCCTTTAGAAGGATACAGCACAATAGATCATAAAGAAGCAGAGGATATGGGATATTTTAAAGTAGACGTATTGAATAATAGTGTTTACAAAGATATCATAGACGAAGCACACTTAGATAGTCTATTGGCAAAAGAACCAATGTGGGAGTTGTTTGAACATGAAGACATTGTTAAACAACTCTTCCACGTTGGTAATCACTATGATATTATTAAACAGCATCAACCTAAGAATGTTGAACAACTTGCAATGATACTTGCAATGATTAGACCTGGTAAGCGATACTTAGTAGGTAACAGTTGGGATATTATTGAAAAAGAAGTATGGGAAAGAACTGACGACTACTTCTTTAAGAAAAGTCATGCGATAGGATACGCAATGGTAATTATAGTCCAGTTGAATCTTTTGGTTGGTAAGGTTTAAATAGTCTTTTTAACTAATTGAATACTTCTTCGTTTTATTCTCTTCTTAAGAATATTCTGCATACTGGTCACAGGACCGAATAATACATCCGTCTCTTTAAGAATAAATGTTCTCAAGCAGTACTGTAATTCTTGCATCTCTTGGAATAAGAATATATCTATTGGCAATTGTCTATTCGACTCCCACCACCATAGTTCGCCGTACTCTAACATAAGTTTCTTATGCTCGCCGGTCCTACAACGCTCAATATCATAAAAACTAATAATTTGTTTGTCTTGATTTTGAACGATACCTACGAATTCTTTTTCGCTAAAGAGCAAACCAGTCAAAAATGGAAATTTATCTTGTAGCTCTTGTTCTTTAGTCATCGTGATATTTATGTGTCTAATAGATAAATATAGTAAAGATAATGGTAAAGAACAATGACAAGCGGAACCGCACATACATTATATAACTTAGGATATCAGACCGTAGATTTAGTTCTTAGTGCGGATGGTATATATGTGGATAATAGACCTATGAATCAGACAAAATTAGTAGTACATAAAGGGTTAAACAATCAATTAAACTTTCATGTAAGAAACAGAGACAGAGTTAAGCAAAATCTTAGCACTAAAACGTTGTATGCTACAGTTATTAATCCTAACACTAGTAAACGTGTTTTATTTAAACCGTTGACGCTGGTTAGTGGTGGAACAACAGGTGAAGCAAGACTAGATTTAGTTACAGGCGATATACAAGATTTATCACCCGGGCTATATCAAATAGCAATAAGTGAAAGTGCAGATTCAGGTGCAACACAGTCTCCGTTATACGCAAATCAAAACGACAGAATTGTAACTGATTTAGAAATCAAAAGTAGTTTAGAGTATGAACCAAGTCCAACTCAAACAGCATCTGTGTTCACACAGACAGCAAGTGTTGGTGTAGATGGTATAGATTCCTTTGCAACCTCTTCGTTGTACGGTAATCAAGATAAAAACTATAGGCATAGCGGACACACAATAGCACTTTATATGACAGACTTTGTAGGCACTGTTAAAATACAAGGTTCAGCACTAGCATCAGCACCAACACAAGATACAGATTGGTATGATATTAATGCACAAGGTGACATTGGTAATCCAGCAATTCCTTATACTACAGCAACAAGTGGCGTTGATCCTTTTAATTTTACAATAAACACTAATTGGATTAGAGTTATTTTTGACCAAACTTCAGGAACTTTAGATAAAGTTTTACTCAGAAACTAGTTGACTTTTAAATACTAGGTGTTATAATTACTGTTATGCATCATCATGAATTAGTTGACCAAGTACACCGACTGTTAATGGATAACTTGCCGTTACAAAATGGCAAGACTCCAGGCGGCTGGACAACATTCAATTGCCCAATGTGTAGCGATAGGCGTAAACGTGCTGGTGTTATACAATCAGGTAGCAAAATAAGTTTCCATTGTTTCAATTGCCAATACACAACTGGTTGGGCACCTGCACCTAGATTAGGTGGCAAGTATAAAAAACTGGTTGAGACATTGGGGGTGCAGGTAACAGATATTCATAAAGTTGTATTGGACTTAATGAAACACGGCGAAGAACTAGAAATAGAAGACGCTGACGATAGTTATGTATACAGTGCGGCAGAGTTTAAAACACACAGTCTGCCAGATGAAACTACTATGGTAGAAGACTTGCCCGATGACCATAAAGTAAAACAGTATGCAATTGAGCGTGGACTGTTAGGCAAGTTTCCATTACTGCATATTAATAATCCTGTTTATAGTGCTAGGCTCACAATACCGTTTATGTACAATAACAAATTAGTAGGCTGGACTGGAAGACATGTAAATCCACCTAATAAAGAAACAGCAAAGTATTTGCTAAACACACAACCTGGGTATGTATTTAATATTGATAGGTTTGTTGATAGTGATAGAGATTTTGTTATTGTAGTAGAAGGTGTATTTGATGCAGTGTTTGTTGACGGCATAAGTGTATTAGGTAATGTAGTAACACCAGAACAAGCACACTTAATTGACAAACTAAATAAACGTGTTATACTATGCCCGGACAGAGATGAGCCAGGTAAAGAGTTAATCGACCAAGCAGTTGATTTAGGTTGGGAAGTTAGTTTTCCACCTTGGCATCCTGATGTAAAAGATGCCGCAGACGCAGTAGAGCGTTATGGTAGATTACTCACAGTAAAAAGTATTGTGGATTTTGCTACAAACAATAAAGTTAAAATCCGTGTACAGAGTAAAATGTTATGAAGATGTTAATTAGTGGTTGCAGTTTTACAGGCGGGTCAGATGTAATACATGACGAAGAAACAGGACTAATAGTAAAGAACAACCAAACAACATGGTGCAGTTTTTTAGATGCAGATGTGAACAACATTGCATTAGGTGGAAACAGCAACCACAAAATAAGTCGTAGAGTGTTTGAAGAAATAGACAATACTTATGACTATGTTATAGTACAGTGGACAGCACTACATAGACAAGAGCGTTACAACACTATGACAAAGCAATGGGTGAATTTTTGTAATGCTGGGCATGTAATAACAAACGACCCTTACAATAAAGTAGGTGGTTCTTACGAGAACGGATTGTACGACTGGCACACAGACGACTTCAAGTATATGGATGATACTCCTGCAAATGCTGGAGTAGAAAAAACATTTAATTTAACAAACAAGGCTATGACGGCAGAATTATTATACGGTAAGTCGTTACAGGATTACAGGATAGACTTTTTAAAAACAGTTATCACAACACAACAAGCATTGAAAAAACGAAATATTCCATTTCTTTTTACTAGTATGTCTAACGAATCACATATACCTACTATAGCGGGCGGTTCCGGCTTTGATTTTAACAGCGACAACATGTTGTGTGACTACGAAAGGCACTTATTAAAAGAAATAGATATAACAAAATGGACTGGTAGGCCAATGAGTTTTATGATGGATAACAAAACAGTAAGCCACGAAGACGGGCATCCAAGTCTGGAAGGACATAAATTAATATACAATCACATAAAGAAGGACATGAAACAATAATGGATCAAATACAAGATTACAACGAAGAAATACAGCAGTTATTCCTCAACTTTTTAGTTACTGATCCAGAGTTGTTTGTTAGGGTAAACGGTATCATTCAGCCGTATATGTTTAACAAAAAGTTTCAAGCAACTGTTAAATTCTTAAAAGACCATGCCACAGATTATAGTAGCATACCCACTATTGACCAAATTAGTGCAACAACAAATGTAGACTTGGAACGTATAGATGGTGTTAACGATAACCATGTGGATTGGTTCTTAGATAGTTTTGAAAGATTTTGTAGACACAAAGCATTAGAAAAAGCAATCTTAGAAAGCACAGACTTATTAGAAACAGCAGACTATGGTGCAGTAGAAAACTTAATTAAAGAAGCAAGTCAAGTAGGATTAGTAAAAGACTTAGGACTAGAGTATTTTGATAATCCTAAAGAACGTTTACAATACATTAAAAGTCAAGCAGGTGCAACAAGCACAGGATGGCGAGATGTTGATAGAAAATTATATGGCGGATTAAACAAAGGCGAGATTACTATTTTTGCTGGAGGCTCGGGTGCAGGTAAAAGTTTGTTCTTACAGAACTTAGGTGTTAACTGGAGTTTAGCAGGACTTAATGTAGTTTACATTAGTTTAGAGCTTAGTGAACAACTTATTAGTATGCGTTTAGATGCAATGGTAAGTGGCTACAGTACTAAAGATGTTATGAAGAATATGGATGACGTTGATTTAAAAGTGCGTATGAAAGGTAAAGGTGCAGGCAAGTTTAGAGTAAAACAAATGAGCAGTGGTGTAACAACTAATGATGTTAGGGCTTTCATCAGAGAGTATGAAATTAATTCAGACTTAAAAGTCGATGTTGTATTAGTCGATTACTTGGATTTAATGATGCCTATTAACAGCAAGATTAGTGCTAATGACCAGTTTATCAAAGATAAGTTTGTATCAGAAGAGTTGCGTAACTTAGCAATGGAAACTGGTGTAATACTTGTAACAGCATCTCAGTTGAATAGAGGTGCAGTAGAAGAAATAGAATTTGACCACCACCATATTGCAGGTGGTATATCTAAGATACAAACAGCGGATAATGTGATTGGTATTTTTACAAGTAATGCAATGAGAGAACGTGGTAGATATCAAATACAGTTTATGAAAACACGTTCTAGTAGTGGTGTTGGTAGTAAAGTAGATTTGAAATTTTGCCCTGATACATTAAGAGTAGAAGATTTAGAAGAAGGCGATGAGGGTGCTGTAAGTGTAGCATCCAGTGGATTACTAGAACAACTTAGTAGGAATAAGAGTATCAAGGCAGATGAGCCAGAGCAACAAGATACTGTGAACCAAGCATTAAACATGCGAGAGTTTATGAAAAAAAATGACCTATAAAAGATAAATACAGATACATAGGGAATTTAATTATGTCATTTAAAAAGTCGAGAACAATTTTAGAAGAACTACAACAGATTTCTGTTGATAGGGATAAACATCATGTGTTAGAAAACAGGGTGGAAAATGTTGTATCTGCTGTACAGAATCTTAAAAAGATGTTACAAGAAACATACAGTGAAGAAGATGCTTTAGACTTAGAAAGAAGACTAATCAATAGCATTAAAAGTGGCGATGCAAAAAAATTCTCCAGGGGTATAAAAAAAGTACTCGAAAATAAAGAGAGTTAATATGAAGATTTTTGAATTTGGTGATTTAGTATACGAAAAAGGCGCAGAACAAACCTATAAGAGAACCAATAAAGGTTCAAGCAGAGGCGGTGGAGACACTGGTACATCAGCATTATATAGGGGTCAAGAAAAAGGTGCAATGAGCAATGACAAAATGGCACCTGGAAGAGTTGCCGCAATGGCTAAACAGAAAAAAATTGATAGGCAAAAAGCTCAACAAGCCGCAGGTAATGCCGCTGGTGCTAAGAAGACTGGTGAAATAGGAAAGTTCGGAGCCGCCAGAGCCGCCGCAAAGAATATGATAAATCAAGTTGTTTCTCACCCTAACAGAGACGATGTTGCATTCCAGTATATTCAAACAGGTAAAGGACACTCAGGTTATCAATGGCAAGAAGTTTCTAAAACTAAGAAAATTCCGGGCCAACCAGATATGGATGATCCAAAAGCATTAAGAGAGCCTATACCAGGTACATACCCAATATCAGATAAAGATTCAATTAGTATGGAATTAACTTCTATTGCTAAAGGTACATATTCAGATAAAAGTATTGCAGATAAAGTTAAAGATAAGGCTGTTGACGCCATGGGCGGCACGTTAGCCAACAAAACAATGCAAGATCCAGGTGCAACCACAGCCGCTAAAGTAGGCGCAGTTGCAGGCGCTGGGTTAGGCAGATTGGCATCTAAAATGATTAAGAAGCCACAAGCACCTGATGTTAAACCTGAGTTGCCGTTACAAGGTCCTCACATGAACGATATAAAAATGCATCAAAAAGGTATGGTTGACCAAAGCAAAGATCAAAGTGCTAGGATACAACATGCAAAAACATTTTTAGACATATTAAAGAAACACGATGTTAAGTATGATGTTGACAAATATGTTCAAGCAATTACTCCTGCTATTAAGAAATCAGGACTACAGAAAGCGAACCCAGAATTTTATCAACACTTTGTAACACAAGTTAGAGCTATGAGAGCCGAAGCATTTGAATATGCAAACAGTGTATTAGAAGCGGCAGGCATTACTTGGGAACAAGTAGGTTATAAAGTATCGTTGCATGAAGATGCAAGTGATGTTGTGTTCTTAACTCCTATAGTAGCAATGGCTGAGATAAACGAAGCAATTCAAATACAGGAACTTAAGAACTTAGCAGGCATGTAGTGGACAATCCACACATTAGTGGAACGGACAACTGTAAATTTATTTCTAATCCTTCTGGGGATATTTATTTTGCGTTAGAGAAGTCCTTTTGGTACGATATTGCACAACAATTAGATAAAAAAATTCTTATATTGTGCGATAGAACAATGTATTGTATTCCTGCAACATTGGCTTTCTATAGAGATCTAACAAACTCCGAGTTTAAACCAGACCTTGTTATTATACTTTTTGCGTGTGAGCCAAATCTTATGGGTATAGATAGCGACACACAAACCGGCGGACACAAAAATTTAGAAGCAAGTAAAAATTTAATGCTGAAGCAAAATGCTGATATACGCACTTTGTATGATAATATAAAAGAGCCTAAAGTTATTTTATCTTCAGATCCTAATCAAACAGATCCTTACTATGACATAATACACTTTAACACGTTTTATTTTCTTACATATAATCATGTAACAAAAACTATTCCACCCCAACACAAACAGCATAAATTATCTTGTTTAAATAGAGTTGCAAGACCTTCTAGAATACACATGTTCAGTAATTTAGTTAAAGAAGATTTTTTTAAAGATATATATTTTTCTTTTCATGGTTTAGGACTAATACAAACAAAATCAGGAAACATATTAACGGATAATAACACTATACCAAAGGCATTGTATGAGTATATGGGACCATCGCGTGTAGCACTTAGCGACACTGAACTACAGCACATCGATGACACCCTAAAAGAACAATGGCATCTATTGCCTATCAGAGTGCAAGAAAGATCGGAATATAATCCAATGGATAAAGACAAACGACCAAGTTTAGATGTTAACGATGCCTATTCAAACAGTGTGTGTAATATAGCAACTGAAACTACTACATGGTGGGCAGACAATAATGTGTTTATAACAGAAAAGACTTACAAGCCTGTAGCACTAGGCATGCCGTTCTTTGCACAAGCAGGATCTGGTTCAATAGCATACCTCAGAGAACAAGGGTTTGATGTGTATGACGATGTACTAGACCATTCATACGACACAGAAGTAGATTATGCTAAACGTCAAACTATGCTTATGGACAGCATAAGAAAGTTTATGCAATTAGACTATGTAAGAGATATTGATAGAGAAAAACGCAACGTTGAACATTTTTATTCAGATGAAACATACAACTCTTATTTCGACCCGTTTATAGAGCAGTTGAAGAATATCATATAAACTGCTATAATGTGATAAATACATGTAACTTAACAGTGAGTTAATATGAAATTTATTGAAATATCAAAACCATTAGTCACATCTATTCTTAGTGAAAGCATATTGCTGGAGGGTAAGGATGGTAAAAATACCCATTTGGAACATTTAGAAGATAACATCTTAAACAAAGGGTATGCAGGTGCCAAAGAAGCAGTAGACTACTTATACAGTTTACATTCTATGCTTGACGGCAATGCAAAGTCGCCTATCAGTATGACCACAAAGTGGGACGGAGCACCGGCTATTGTTGCTGGTAAGGATCCTGCAACAGGCAAATTCTTTGTAGGCACTAAAGGTGTATTTGCACAAAAGGCAAAACTAAACTTCACAGAAAAAGATATTGATACCAATCACCAAGATAAAACAGTAAAAGGTGAACTTAAAAGTGGTGAAGGTTTAAGAAAGAAACTTAAATTAGCACTTAAATATCTTAGTGGTTTAAATTGGGACACTGTAGCACAAGGCGACATGTTGTTTGCTACTACAGAAGACATTAAGACAGTTACTCTTGATAACGAAGAGCATATAATTTTTAAACCTAATACAATAACTTATGCTGTTCCTAAGAACAGTGACATGGCAAAACAAATATTAAGTGCAGGGTTCGGTATTGTATGGCACACAGAATACGTTGGCGGCCCTACACTAGCAGACACAAATGCAAGTTTTGGATTTGACAGCAGTGTGTTAGGACAAGCAAATGGTGTTTGGCACAGAGATGCACTTATCAAAGACCTTAGCGGCACAGTTACAATGACTGCTGAACAGAGCGATGACATACTGAATGCTATAACTGTGGCAAATGAATATCTTAAGTCTATTGATGCAGACACATTTAAGTGGTTGCAACAAGGCACAGATTTAATAGGCGACAAGGTATTTTTACCTCAGCTCAAAGCACATGCTAATAATCAAGTACGTCAAGGACACTTTGATGAACCTACTAAATTTGCACAAGGCTTTGTTACAAAATATATTAATTATATGGAAAAAGAAATTGCTAAAGTCAGTACACAAAAAAGCATAGATGCTAAAACAGATAAGATGGTACAAGGCGTTAAGTTTATTAAAGAGCATGTTCCAAGCATTGTAGCAGTATATGACTTGTACTTAAAACTCATTGAAGCAAAACTTAAGATTGTTAAGAAACTAGAACAAATTAAACAAATCGGAACGTTTGTACAGACAGACTCAGGTTTCGACGTTACGGCAGAAGAAGGATTTGTTGCTGTAGACAGAATTGGTAACGCTCTTAAACTAATAGATAGACTAGAGTTTAGCAGAATAAACTTTGGTTCAGGCAAGCCGAGCTCATAATATGGCACAATACGACTTCCAAATGATAAACCAGGATTTATCAGAGAGTAAATTATTAAGAACAACAAGTAACTTTGGTATGCTTAAAGGTAGGTCTATTGCAGACTTACTATATTTGCAAACACTACAACTTATTATGTTTAACAGAGACTCTAAGCAACGAGATTACTCTGTTGGTTATGCAAGGAAGACAACACAGTTTGGTCCTTATGCACTTTTTAGAACAACATCAACTGACATATATGTATTAGCATTTGCTTTAGATAATCCAGAGTACAAAAGTTTAAATATATCAACTAGAGAACAGAACATACTAAAATCAGTACAATTTCAGAACAGAAGACATTTTAATTTTGTGAAAAGAATGGCTGTGCGTCCACCGAATAGAAGTGAGACAACTGCATTCCTTGTGAGATTAGAAACACAATTAAAAATAACAAATTCTCTTTTTAAACAGTTAAGACGTTTGATTATAGATTGGGAAGATTTAAAATATGCCCAAAAGCAGTTTGTGGTATCTAAGTTAATGCAACAACAAACAATGCTAAGAGGCAAAGCAAGTGACTCATACGAGCATTTACATGCTATGAAAAGAGAAAGAAAGTATACTGACACTGGTAAAAAGTCTGGTTATAAGGACAGTCCAGTAATACCAACACTTACTAAGGCTAAAATACAAGGCACAACCGGGTCAGGTATAGGAAAGATTGCAGGCTACTGGGCCAGCGGTCGAAAAAAGGTATAAATATAGATATGAGAATTTACGAAATTATACAAAACATAGCAGAAACCCAAACAACGGCTGAAATGATTGACAGTGAGATTGATGATGAGATAGGTCCTCCAGGAAACAGACGTCCTGGCTATGAAGGTGTAGACAAAGCGGCTGTAAAGTCTATAGCAATCGGCAAATTTACCACAGGTGGTCCAAGTATTACTCCGGGTATAGCAGTTAAAATGGCAATGATACAAGTACATCCGGAAATAGAAGATAAAATAATGAGACGTAATTCTAAGGCAAAAACTAGTAGCCCAGATAAACAGCAAAGAAAAGGATTAGACATTGGTCCCAGTAAAAGTGTAAGTAAAGGCTGGACTGATAGGACTCACGGTCATTTAAGAAAGGATAGAAAGGCTATCGAACCAGGCGGCAGTAGCTCTTACAGTCGTGCCAAAACAGGTAATCAGAATTACAAATCCGGACAGGAAAAGGCTAGAAAATCTGCAGAATTTGTTAAGAATATTATCGGCTCTAACCCTAAATAACACAATAATTAAAACTATTTTTAAGCCAATTGGCATAAATAAGTGTAACATATACATTTTAGGAGAATAAAAATGGCACAAACTCAAAACGCAGGGGCGGCAGTTGCCGCTGGTCACTATAGTGGTCTACCTTTAGCAGGTATCCAAATCGATTTCGGTGCAGACGTTTCAGCTAAATTGGCTGTAGGCGGATGTGTTGATTCAGTATTAAAAGCATTTGGTATTGAAGGTTTAACACCAGTAGCAGTTGGCACAGTCGACGCAACAGGTGGCGCTGGACAAGGACTTAGAATCCTTTTTGAAGGCGAACACGGTACTGACACTTATGATGGAACTAACTCAGAAACATTAGCGGCTCACTTAGAAGACGTTATTATTTCATTGGGCACAGTTGATGGTGTTAACTTAGCATTAGCAACAATTACTGCTTTCGATCTATAAGAAATTGTAATAAAAACAATGAAAAAGCACCATTTACTTGGTGCTTTTTTTTGGCTGATTTAGATAAATAAAAGTAACAAGCGTATGTTGAGAGACATACAACCAAGTTTAGGAGATTAACATGGCACAAACAAGAGTAAACGGTGGAGTAGTAGAAGGACAACTATTAGTAGGTTCTTTAAGCCACTTTATCATCGACGAAGTAGATACAGTAGATGACATTAGTTCATTTGGTTTCACAGCAGGTGCGGCAAACAAAGGTGAAGCAGTAGTTTCATCTTTAGCAACAATCTGTACACCAGTAATTATTACTTCTGTATCAGCAACAGTAATGCACGTTGCAGTAGAAGGTCAACCTTCAGCGGCAAACGTATTAGCGGCAATCCAACCAGCATTAACTGGTAACGGTGCAAACGCTACTGTTACAGCAGGCGAATACAGAGTAGCATAAGTTTAACTACTTTAGCAACTTTTAAAAAGCACACTACGGTGTGCTTTTTTTTGGCTTTCGTTCCGGAGCCATATTTTTGTGTATAATGATAAATACTACAAATAACACGGAGACACACATGAGTATGACAAGAACAGGAGCAATGGGATCAGTTGAAGTACTAACTGGTAACATAGAATTTTTTACATTGTTTACATCTTTGGATATATCCGTAACTGGTGATTTTGCAGATGCTACACAAAAAGATTTTGAGAGTGTTGTTCAGGTAATTGGTTTGAGAGCTATGCCAACAGTGATGAATAATCCTGTATTTTTAAATGGTATAGGGCAGAACTTACTAGAGAATTACGGAGCACCAAGTTTAACAGGTGCAGGTTATATCTTTAAGTTCGCTACAGAACAGCCCGGAGCACATACGGTACAGACATTAATAGACGAGTTAGACCTTGTCGTTTTAAACGATGGGACAATTAATACTAAA